>ERZ1026850.463-NODE-463-length-25357-cov-5.251284_pt1 | contig 25357 bp, 23 predicted proteins | sample MGYA00380155_ERZ1026850 | MGnify/ENA primary metagenome ERZ1026850 (study PRJEB33269, sample SAMEA4719791) | human gut metagenome | biome: human-associated habitat; feature: organic feature; material: feces | place: Cameroon | collected 2013-10 ... | reverse complement strand
GTATAAAATATTTTCAGGAAAAAGAACAGTCAGGATTCCCTGCAAAGCCATTTTCTGCCGGGAAGTACCCTGCTGTAACAGGAAAAGGATTGAATTATGCATTTATTATCCCCTAAAAAAACCTTGCTTTCCGGACTTCTTTTGTCTTTCTGTCTGTTTACCGCCTGTGGCAGTGACACCGGCGCAGATGCTGCAGAAGCTTCCGATACGGCTTCGGATACCAAGGTTATTACGAATACAGCCACAACACCCTCCGGTAAGGCTTCCGACCTGGTTTTAGACCTTACCTCAGCGGATTTTACCCCGCTTTCCGAGGACGAAATTCCCCAAAATCCCTATGAGGATCTGAGTGTTCCAACCTATTTTACCCAGATAGACGATACTTATTTTATTGTAGACTGCTACCACAACCAGGTCATCTATCACGATAATCTGACAGACCCGCTCAATCAATGGCAGGTCATGACCTCTGACATCAATATGGGACACACCATCGCCAGTGATGGACTGGTATACCTGATAGACGATACGGAAAATAACCGGGTTCTTGTTTTTGAGAAAAAGGATGGTATTTTCTACCACACCCAGACCTTTGAAGGAATCGGAAACAGACCCCATTACATTGTCTATCGGGAAGCAGATAACACCTTCTATGTATGGAGTTCCATGAACGGGGAAATGTACCTGATGCGCCACAATCCGGAGGATACGCGCATGTATCTGACAGAAATCAGAAAGGTGGATGGACTGGAAGAAACCTATGTCCGTTCCTTTACCATTATCGGAGATGAAATTTATTTTGTATCCGGTATTCCTAATAATACCATTCTTTGTGCTGATTTGGAAAGCTTTACTATAAAAAAAGCTTATCCGGTTCCCGATGAACTGGCAGGTATGATTCAGTTAACGAAAATCCAGGACTACTATTACCTGACCATTTCCACGGATATTACAGGCAGCCAGGATTACGCGACCATGATTCGCACCCAGGATTTAGAGAATCTGGAAACCGGCGGTTATGAAGACGTATACAGCCACTTTATCGGTGGTGGGACTCCCTATTACATTACCGCGCTTGGCGATTCCTATTATCTGACAGAGCACAGACTGCCTGGACATTCCATCTGGCGATTCCAGGTAAAAGACAATGAAATCTGCAATGAAGAGACCATTTATTAGCAGTCATCATAAAAAGTCTGCTCCTGTTTCCTGATACAACAAAGGAAGCAGGAGCATCACAGCCCCTGCTTCTCTCTAATTTCCTAATTTCAATTTCACATAATCCTGTATCAGCTTCACACAATTATCCCAGCCAACCTTAGAGCTGTTCAGGGTAATGTCATAGTTACAAGGATTCTTCCAGTCAATTCCTCTGGTGTAATATTTATAATAGTCAGAACGGTATTTATCGGTCTTACGTACCAGTTCTTTCGCACGGCTCTCGGTTACCTGCATTCTGTCCATGACGGTCTGTACGCAGTCCTCATAGGGTGCTTCTACATACACACTGATGACATTCGGCATATCCCGCAGCACATAATCTGCGCACTTACCGATTACCACGAAAGATTCTGTCTTCGCAAGTTCCTTAATGATTTCTGACTGAATGTTAAACAGGTTGATATCGGAAGTAAAGTCCTTATCACTTGGTTCCACCACATACGTGTAAGGAATCTTCATCAAGTGTTTCATGGCATAACTGCCCCGCAGCTTTTCATCCACCTCAGCAAACAGTCTTTTATTGATTCCGCTGTACTCCGAAGCCATATCCAGCAACTGTCTTTCGTAACAGGGGATTCCCAGTTCCTTTGCCAGCCGGGTACCGATTTCCTTGCCACCGCTGCCAAAGCCTCTTGCAATCGTAATTACATAATTGTCCATAAGTGCTCCCTCCTTACCTCTGCTATTCCTATTTTAACATATTTTCATTTCCAATACAGCTATTTTGTGACTATCCTTCTACCAGCTTTATTTTGCAGCTGTTACGGAAGTAATGTGTGGGTTTACACCCTCATACCAGTATAAGAAACCTTCCATGTCGATAACATCGCCAATCTGTAAGTTCTTTACCGCATTATAGACATCGGTTGTGTTATCGCAGAGATTGGATTCTACCGTAAAAGTATAAGTATTGCCATCTAAAGAAACGTTGAAATACAGGTCATTTCCGTCCTCTCCGGAACCATCCCAGTTATAAAGGAATGCCACATCATTGCCATCTGCATCCTGTCCTGCTGCTTCTACAGTCATTCCCTTAAAAGCAACATACTCATTCTGGTGGTTGATTAACTCATCGCTTCCCAGTAAGGAAGTTACATCTTCGATTGGTGCGACATAGCTGCCATCCTCAATTTCAAAAGTGGCATCGATAACTTCCACTTCGCCAGCCCACTCAGCCTTATACCCGGTAACTTTAATCTTAGTTCCCTGCTCTAACTTTGCATAATCTTCCTCAGAGCATGCCATGTTGTATACGAAGTATGCACCATCTTTATCCTGGGTATAAAGAGTTGCCGCATTATCCCACCAGGACTGCTTTGCCTGCACATACGTCTCGATAACAACCTCTGAATCCACATCTGCCGCTACAAACTCTTCATAAGTCATAACGCCTTCCGACTTCTCATCTGCCTGCGCAGATGCGCCATCTGTACTGCTTCCACAACCGGCAAGTGCCAGCATCATGGAAAGCACCAATACGAGTGATAATGATTTTTTCATAACTTTCTCCATTCCTTTTCTGTGAGTATCTCACGCTATTTGAAATATTTAAATGTCGAACTATATTATACATAAATTTTCCAATTACACAATGCTATTGTGCATTTTTTCTCATTTTCCGCCAATTCCAGACAACGCAGGCTAGAATCATTACCCAGGTAACGCCAAGCACCATCAGAAGAACCACCGAAGCCGTTGGCAGTTTTCCCAAATCTTTTTTCCCGCTTACCGCTACCCCGGATTCGCCCAGCCGGTACAGCGTTGTTATGTCCTGATATAACTTTTCAAGATAAGCGTCATCTACCACCTGTTTTCTGCGCACAGACTTGGTTACATTCTCGATTAACTGTCCTGCCCCGTCACGCAGGGAAGCAGAGCCATTGAAAACCGGTGTGACGAAGGTATTTTCTTCGTTTTCCAGCAACAGCCTGGTTGCCTTTATCTTTACCTCATAGTGTTCTGTATCATCCTCGCCGCCTCTTGCCAGATAATCCTGATAAGCAGGTGTCTGCTGTGCCCTTGCCGTGACCGGCACATATCCTTCCGTTTCGGCGTATGCCATCTGCACCTCATCCGTCAGCAAATACTGTGCAAACAACCAGGATGCCAGCACCTCCTGGGAATCCGTCTTATTGAAAATGCAGACAGAGGGACCCTGTGATATCATTTTCGGATGCACCGGGTCTGTCTGGGGAATTGTCATCACTTCTGTTTCAAAATCCACGAAAGCATCTTCACTGATATCGGACAGCGGTGCCCGGCTTCCCATCCAGGTGGCTCCCGCCGTGGAATCCACCGCAAAAATACACTGTCCCGCATTAAAAAAGTTCGCCGGATAACCGGATATTTTGAAAGTAGAGAAAGCCCCTGTCTGCGCATGGGCTGCAACCGTCTTTAATATCTCACTGGTGGTATCGTTAAAAAGCTCTATCTGTCCTTCCTCATTGGAATAGCCTGCATTTTCCTGCTTTAACATGGTAATCATCATGTTATCCGTGGATTTATAGATAAAGGGAATCATTACCTTCTGTCCGTTTACCACATAATTGTCGTTATTATCCTTCTGTAAGGCTGCCTCCGATACCTCCCACACAAAATCCCAGGTCAAAGTTTCCGGCAGGGTATAACCCATCGCCTCCAGATAGGTTTTGTTTACATAACACACTTCTGTAGAACGCATATAAGGAATGGCATAGTAATGTCCTGCAAAATAGCACTCCTGCAAAAACTCCGGTATCATTTCTTCCTGTTTGGGTCCCTCATACCGCAGTTCGCTGCCGCCCAGTCCATAACGGCTATCTGCAAAAAGCCCCTCTAAAGGAACCACCGCATTGACACCGGTCTGGTAGGTGGCAATATGGTCCGGGTAAGTAATACACACATTCGGTGTTGTCCCTGTGGAAATATTCGTAATCACATCATTGTATATCTGTCCATAGTCCGTATACAGCTTTAACTTGACCGTAATATTGGGATACAAGGTTTCAAAATCTGCGATTGCCTTCTTATAAATCCCGGTCTGGTTGATATTGGTATCATTTTTGGCCCAGAACGTAATTTCATATTCCCTGCCGGTATCGAACTCCTGCGGCATCACAAAGTCCTGCAGCCCCTTGGAGCCATGGCATGCTGTCAACACAAAGGTGCATACCGAAAGCAGGAACACACACAGCCTTCTTCTGACATTTTTTCTCATCCCTTGCTGCCTCCTCTTGCCACGCCTGCCATAATCTTCTTATGCAGGAATAAAAACAGCAGAATCAATGGTATGGACACCGTAACCACCGTTGCCATCATCGCCGGTACATTTTCCCGCCCAAAACCATTCTCCCGGATTTCCTGAATCCCATTGGATACCAGATAGTAGTTTTCTTCATCCGTAATCAGTCTTGGCCACACATAAGAATTCCAGCACTCAATCATTTTAAGGATACCAACCGTTACCAGGGTCGGCTTGCAAATCGGTATCATTACCTTATACAGATACCGCAAATCCGAAGTACCATCCACTTTGGCTGCGTAATACAGCTCATCCGGCACCTGTGCAAAATTCTCCCGCAGCAGGTAAATATAGAAAACCGCTGTTACAGAAGGCAGTATCAGTCCCGTAAAGGTATTGCGCAGATTCAGATTGGTTATGGTTGTAAAATTCGTGATAACGACTAATTCGTTCGGTATCATCATCAGGGACAGTAAAAAGGTAAATGCCAGGTTCTTCCCCTTGAATTCCAGTCTGGCAAACGCAAACGCCGCCAGAGTAATAACTACCAACATCAGGGCGGTTGTTACCACCGCAAAGAACAGGGTATTCATAAGATAACGCCCCAGGGGCACTGCCGTAAAAGCCTCCCGGTAATTTTGCAATGTAGGCGATAAGGTATAAAACTTCGGGATATATTCCGCATTGTAGGAGCTGTAGCTTTTTACCGAGGTCAGTACCATCCAGTAAAAAGGGAACAGAACAATAACTGCCCATAGCACAAGTAAGAAATACACCAGTGTTTTTCCTGCTATTTTTCCGGTTTTGTCACGCTTTTGTATTTTCCGATAATCCGTTTCTGTTTCCATGTGGGTTGCCTTTCTGTAAGATAAATACGATTTAGTAATTCACATGCTTCTTACTGACTAACAAATTGATACAGGTAATGGTAAGCACTATCACGAACAGGATAATGGCTGCAGCTGCAGCATAGGACGGATAACCGCCGCTGTTTCCATAAAGCATATCGTAAACATAACCTACTATTGTATTCATTCCTGCCGCATTCAGGTCGGTTCCAAACAGAGCCACCGAATCACTGTATGCCTTAAACGCGCCGATAAATCCGGTAATTACCAGATAAAATACCATGGGGGAAATCATGGGCAGCGTAATCTTCCAGAACATACGCCACTTTGAAGTTCCATCCACCCTCGCCGCATTGTAATAGGTCTGGCTGACCGATGCCAGCGCACTGGTCAGTATGAGAATCTTAAAAGGCATAACAATCCAGATGGTATAAAAACACAGCACGAACATTTTCGCCCAGTAAGGTCCGTCCATAAAATCTACAGACGGACGGCCAAACCAGTTCAGCAGCAGATTTACCATACCATCCGAATAGGGTGTCTTTTTGAACAAAATCATAAAAACCAGTCCTACTGCCAATGTGTTCGTCACATAAGGCAGGAAATAAATCGTCTGAAACAAATCTTTTAAGGGCTTGATGGAACTTAAAGCCACCGAAATGAACAGTGCGAACGCCGTAGACAGGGGCACTGTAATAATTACCAGAATAAAGGTATTCTTCAGTGCCTGCAGGAAATAAGTATCATGCAGCACATAAGAATAATTATAAAGTCCCACATCATAGTAGGACTGGGAAGCAAAGTTATAGCCTTCCTCAAAGGAATATACAAATACGTCTATCAGGGGATATATCATAAAAACAACCAGAAAAAGAAATGCCGGTAACAGATAAAGCCATCCCTTCAGATTTTGCTTTTTCATCACATTCTCTCCCGTCTTTTAGTCTTGCGTATAGCGGATTCTTTGTCCGGTTTCCTTTTCAAACAGGAAAACCTTACCTGGCTTTAAAGCAAACCGGAGTTCTTTCTGTGCTGTGTTAACCGGCTGTTCCTGACTGATGATTGCCCGCACAAAAGGATTCTCGCTGGCTTCGTGGGTACAGATAACACTAAAATCCCTTCCCATTACTTCCAGGCGGTTTAATGGACAGCACATTGCCCCATCCTCTTTTATCCGAAATCCTTCCGGACGGATTCCCACCATAACTTCCCTGTCGGATACCCCCTTTACCGGAAGTACCTTCTGGTCTCCCAGATACAGCATGCCCTGCTGCACTTTTCCGGCAAATACATTAATCGGCGGTGTTCCCAGAAATTTTGCCACAAACAGGTTGTCCGGGTCGTCATATACCTGCTGGGGTGCCCCTATCTGCTGCACCTTTCCTTCCTTCATTACCACGATACTGTCTGAAATGCTCATTGCCTCATCCTGGTCATGGGTTACAAAAACCGTTGTTATCTGTGTCTCAGTCTGGATTCGCCGGATTTCCTCCCTGGTCTGGAGACGCAGTCTGGCATCCAGATTGGAAAGAGGCTCGTCCAACAATAGCACCTTCGGCATCTTTACCAGTGCCCTGGCAATGGCTACACGCTGCTGCTGTCCGCCGGAAAGTTCACTGGGTTTTCGCTCCAGCAATTCTTCTATCTGCACCAGTCTGGCAGCTTCCCGTACTTTGTCCTGCATTTCCTGTTTGGAAAGCTTGTCCTTTCCCTTTAAATTCTCCAGGGGAAACATAATATTCTTCTGCACGGTCAGGTGCGGATATAAGGCATAATTCTGAAATACCATGCCCACGCCCCGGCGTTCCGGCGGCAGACTGGTAACATCTTCTTCCCCAAAATAAATCTTTCCTTCGGTGGGTGCCAACAGTCCACATAACAGATTTAAAGTTGTACTCTTGCCGCAGCCGGAAGGACCCAGCAGTCCTACCAGCTTACTGTCCGGGATTTCAAAATCGAAATCATCTACGGCAACTACCTCTTTTGCCTCTTTTCTGTTCCGGCCCGGGAATTTTTTCGTTACATGCTGTAATGTAATTTTCATGCTGTGGTTCTCCTTGACAAAACGGCATCAGCTCTCACCTGAAACCTGAGTACCGTCCGCCTTCATGTGATAATTGTCTTTATAAATCAACTGGGAAATAGGCACCAGTTCATATCCTTTCTCCTGCAGCGTGGTAATGACCGTATCCAGGGCATCTGCCGTATACTTCGCACCATTGTGCATCAGAATGATGGCACCATTCTCCAGCTTATCCGAATTGCATACCCGCTCCACAATATTATCCACGCCATAGTCCTTCCAGTCGAGCGAATCAATCGACCATTGGATGGCATAATAACCGCACTTCTTTGCATTAGTTATGACATGATTGTCATAATCTCCATAAGGAGGCCGGAACAGACACATTTCATACCCGGTCAGCTCCTGCACCTTCGTATGTACCTTTAACAGCTCTTCCTGACATTCTGCATCTGACAACTGGGACATATTCTTATGGTTCTCACTGTGATTGCCCAAATCATGCCCGTCTGCCAGAATCGCTTTCACATCCTCCGGATAGGATTCCACCCATCCGCCTGTCATGAAAAAGGTTACCTTCACATTATGCTTTCGCAGTATTTCCAGAATCCGGGCAGTATCTTCATTGCCCCAGGCTGCATCAAAGCTTAATGCCACCTGCTTCTTATCTGTCTCCACACAATAAATCGGAAGTTCTCTTCCCCCTACGGAACTGCTTGCCGTAATGGAATCCGGCAGCACCCTGACAATGCCCTGAATCAGTGCCACAGTCGCCAGAAGAAACGCTGCCGACTTTGCTGCCTGCATAAGGAAATCCCGCCGGAAAGCCTTCTGTCTGCGTTCCTTTTTTGTTTCCTTCTGTTCCGCCTGTTTTCCGTCTCCACAGAAACTGCCTGCGCAGGAAACCGGAGTGGTTTCCGTTTCCTTTTCCTGCTGCATTTTCTGCTCTAACTCTCCCAGAATCTTTTTCATCGTGTCGTCCCAGGAGCCTTGCTTTTTACCCATGGCGATACCTTACACTTTTTTAGTAAAGTATATGCCGCTACACTTTTACTTATCCCGCTTTATCCGTTCAATCTCTTCTTCGATTTCCCGTATTTTCCTGTCTGTCTGCCGAAGCTGCGCCTGCGTTTCCTCTTCTCTGGAAGCCGTTTCCCTGCCGGATGCCAGCAGTACCTTTGCCAGCAGACCTGCACCGCCGAAAATCAATACCAGAATCAATACCCACTCATACAGCGTTGTATGTACCAAAGACAGATTCGTTGTCATAATAATCGCCACGACAATAATCAATACACCGATACCGGTAAATACCTTGGAAAGGAACTGCCCGCCTGAGGCAAACATCCAGACAATCCCGATAATAAGCGGCACAACCACCAGTCCGTTATTCAGATAAAAACCACCAAAGGCAAATCCTCTTCCGAAGAAGCCGGAAGTTACCATAACCTTCTGTGAAAAGATAAAAAGTCCTGCCACTAACATTGCCAGTCCTGCCAGGAACTGTAATAATTCATTCTTTGCTTTTTTCATTATTTATTTCCCCTGTCTGTAATTTGAATTATCCTTTTATCAGTTTAATGAGTAAAAATGGACGCGTCAAGTAGATTATCCTTGACTTTCCCCTGAAATTCTGTAAAATATCTACTGACAAGACAGTAGACATTACATTTGAAAGGACAAAAATTTCCATGAAAGAATTTTTGAAACGAAAAAACATCATTTTTTCCATGAAACGATATGGTGTGGAATGTCTCGGTGCCATGGCACAGGGACTCTTCTGCTCCTTACTGATTGGAACGATTATTAAAACACTGGGGCAGCAGCTTGGTATGGAATTTCTCGTAACCATCGGCTCCTATGCCGCTGCTATGGCCGGTCCCGCTATGGCAATCTCCATTGGCTTTGCCCTGCAGGCTCCGCCGTTAGTTCTCTTTTCCCTGGCTGCCGTAGGTGGTGCTGCCAACGAGCTTGGTGGTGCCGGCGGTCCTCTGGCAGTGCTGGTCATTGCCATCATCGCTGCTGAATTCGGTAAACTGGTATCCAAGGAAACCAAAGTGGATATTCTGGTTACCCCTTTTGTTACCATCTTCGCAGGTGTGGCATTATCTTCCTTACTTGCCCCCGGCATCGGCATGGCTGCCAGCAGCCTTGGTAACCTGATTATGTGGGCTACCGATTTACAGCCTTTCTTAATGGGTATTCTGGTTTCCGTCCTGGTGGGAATTGCCTTAACCCTTCCGATTTCCTCTGCCGCCATCTGTGCTGCCCTGTCCTTAACCGGACTTGCCGGTGGTGCTGCCGTTGCCGGCTGCTGTGCCAATATGGTAGGCTTTGCCGTAATGAGCTTTAAGGAAAATAAATGGGGTGGACTGATTTCCCAGGGTATCGGCACGTCCATGTTACAGATGGGCAATATTGTGAAAAATCCCAAAATCTGGATTCCACCGATTGTGGCTTCTGCTATTACCGGTCCTCTGGCAACCTGTCTGTTCCATTTACAGATGAACGGCACTCCCGTTTCTTCCGGTATGGGCACCTGTGGTCTGGTAGGACAGATTGGTGTTTACACCGGATGGGTAAATGACATCGCTGCCGGTACGAAAACCGCCATCACAGCCTTTGACTGGATTGGATTAATCATGATTAGCTTCATCCTGCCTGCCCTGATTTCTCTGCTGGTAGGAAATCTGCTCCGTAAAATCGGCTGGATTAAAGAAAATGATTTAAAATTAGATTAAATTTTGTGTTTTGCTCTTTACAAATACCATAAAAATCCGAGATAATACATATAAGAAGTAACCAGACAAGGATGTCGATTTTATAAAATAGAACACGGAGGGATGATTATGGGAATCAGTTTGAATGGTTTAAGTTCCGGACTGGGGGATACCTATTCCAGTCTGTTAAGCAGTGCATCTCCCGGAAATTCGGTTTCCGGCAATGCAGGTTTGTTAAATTCCAGTCTTCTGACCGATTACGCCGCTATCAAAAATGGCAGCTACGGAAAACTGGTAAAATCTTATTACGCTAAGAGTACTAAGGACAGTTCTTCTGCTTCCTCCACCGCTTCTGCCGATAAGACTACGAAAAAGGATACCTCTTCTGCTTCCGCAGCAAGTGCCGCTTACAAGGCAGCCGAAAAGCTCAGCAGTATGGATATCTCCGAAGAGAACCGGGATGAGGCAGCTTCCACCATCAAATCTTTTGTGGACAGCTATAATACCCTTATCAAAGCTGCCTCCAAAAGTGATATAGCATCGGTACAGAAACAGGCCGATTATCTGAACGATGCCATGTATAACAGCTTTAAGCTGTTTGGAAATGTGGGAATTACCCTGAATGAGGACAGAACCTTATCCATCCATGAAGACACCTTGAAGAAGGCAGATATCGGAACTTTAAAGACTCTGTTTCATGGTGTCAATTCCTTTGCCGATAAGGTTTCCGCAAAGTCCAGCCAGATATATCGTGCGGCAAACGGCGGCGGCTCTGTAACCGCTAAGACCTACACCAGCACAGGCTCTTACACCAAGACAAATACAACAGATTCTTCTATTGACAGTACAACCTGATAAAGAAAACACCAACAGAAAATATACCGACCTCCGAAAGTCAGACCAAAATCTAACCATTGGAGGTCGGTATTTTTATGGTTCCATATAACTATGAGTTTAAGTAATCCTACATCCACCATCCTCTTCCCACCCCAAACTTTACTTTCCATTCGGGAAGAAATCTGTTATTATGACAATAGTAAACATACTAAAGAAACAGAAAGGAGGCAAAAACAACCGGAAGTCAGGTCTGATTCAAAAGGGAATTCCTGTCTCCTGCTACCGAAGCTTCCGTACTTTTTGGGAAATACCTTCCAGTTCTTCCCTGGAAAGTTCAGGAAGTCTTTCCAACTGGTCCATAAACATGGCAAGCGTTTCTTTTCGCTGCATCTCCACCATCTGGGTATAAAAATTAACGACTACCCCGGTGACAATGGCAGTTACAAAAATCGCATAGACCGTAAGAAGAACCGAACATATTTTTCCAATGAAGGTTACCGCGACCACGTCGCCAAAACCGGCAGTAGAAATTACCGCATAACAATACCACAACGCATCGCCGTAACGGTTAATATCCGGTTCAGCCAGTTCAATTACTGCTGCTACTGCAAATAGAAACACAATAAAACCAACAAGAATCTTGTCTGCCCGGGTTCGTTTTAAAATGCCGGCTAATACTTTTAGTCTTCTCATGCTTCTATCCTCCAATAAAATACTGCTGCCATCCTGTACCGGATACCGTTATCTGTTTCCCTAATCAGGTCAGGCGGTTAAATTAATTGAAGTATAGTATAAAACGTTCCTACTTGCAAGACACCCTCTGTAACACAGGTTACAGCATTTTACGAAAACAAAAGGAGAATTCACTATGACTGAGAACAAAACACTGAAAATCGTTGTTATCATTACCGGAATTTTAACCGTATTATTAGGTTTCTATACCCTGGTAAGACCTTTGATGACCTTTCTTTCCATTGGCTGGATTTTTGGAATCTTTCTGCTGGTAAATGGTATTGAACTTGTCATTCTTTCTTTATCCAAAGAGAAAAAAGATGTCGCTGCCTGTATTCTCGGTGTTCTGGAAGCACTTGCCGGTATTATTTTATTATCCAGCGGCATCCAGAGATTCATTACAGATGTAATGGCAGCTTATCTCGTTGGCGCAATCGTCCTGATTTACGGTATCTTCCATATTATTGCCGGTGTCAAGATATGTAAATTTTCCAAGGGAAAAGGAATCCTTAGCATTGTCTGTGGTGTTTTATCCATTCTTATCAGTATGATAGCCATCGCCCACCCGTTACTTACCATGATTTCTACCGGATACATGATTGCATTTTCTATCTTAATGCAGGGCATCAACATGGTTGTCCTTGGGCTTAACTTTGGAAAAACAGAAAGATAATAAAAGGGTTATAATTCTATGACTGAAAATAAAGTTGAAAAAAACGTATCGATAAAAAACCAGCTTGCCCTATGGCTGTTTTGTGCACTGATTGGTGCTGTGGCTGGGGCACTGGTCTGGGTATTGTTGAAAGTAATGACCATTGGAACAGACTTTCTGTGGGAATGGCTTCCAACGAAACTGGTTACTCCATACTATCCACTCCTCGTCTGCACAGTCGGTGCCATAATAATAGGTATTTTCCGCAAACTGTTTGGTGACTATCCCGAAGATATGGAAACGGTTATGGGAAAAGTCAAAACAGAAAAAAGATATGAATATAAAAATATGCTTGTGATGATGGTAGCCGCCCTGCTGCCGCTGCTGATTGGAAGCAGTGTCGGTCCGGAAGCCGGTCTTACCGGAATTATGGTAGGCTTATGTTACTGGGCGGGAGATAATCTGAAATTCGCCAAACAGCATACCAAAAATTATTCACAGGTTGGTGTGGCTGTCTCCATGAGTGTCCTGTTTCATGCGCCATTATTTGGTATTTTTGAAGTGGAGGAAACCCCGGAGGAAGATTTGTCTTCCTTGACAAAGGGCTCCAAACTGTTCATCTATGGTATTGCACTTGTTGCAGGTACCGGTGCTTATGCAGGTTTATCTGCACTTTTCGGTGCAGGGCTTTCGGGATTTCCCTCTTTTGACATGGTGGAAATCCAGAGAAAAGACTATGTACTTATGATTCTGTATATGCTGTGTGGTCTTGCCCTGGCATACTTCTATCAGGCAACCCACAAACTGACCGGAAAGATTTCCCGGAAATTCCCGACTATTGTGAGGGAAACCTTTGCCGGGCTGTGTCTTGGCATCACAGGTATTTTTCTTCCTGCCCTTATGTTCTCCGGCGAAGAACAAATGGGAACCCTGATGGAGACATATTCCTCCTATCTGCCGCTCGCGCTAGTTGGAATCGCCTTTTTGAAAGTCCTGCTGACCAATCTTTGTATCCAGTTCGGTTTAAAGGGTGGACATTTCTTCCCTGTCATCTTTGCCGGCGTGTGCATGGGCTATGGTGCAGCAATGCTGACCTGTGGCACGGACGGAGGTCATGTGGTATTCGGGGCAGCCATTGTTACGGCAACCCTTCTTGGTGGAATCATGAAAAAGCCTCTGGCAGTAACCATGCTTCTTTTCCTCTGCTTCCCAGTCAAAATGTTCATCTGGATTTTCATTGCTGCAGTGGTTGGAAGTAAACTCTGCGTACAGCACGAAAAACCTGCTGAAAACCGCAAAAGAGGACGATAACTGCATCGTCCTCTTTCTTTTGTATTTTATCCAGTTCTTCTTATGCGAAAGGATTCTCTGTAGGGTATGGTAAGCTCTTTGGCTGGTTATAACCGATTTCGCTTACATCTACACCAATATATTTGAATACTTCATATAATGCCTTTCCGAAATGTCCAAATGCAACTGCTCCATGATGAGGATAGTTCTTTTCAATCAGAACATGGCGATAGAATCTTCCCATCTCAGGAATAGCGAATACACCGATACCTCCGAAGGAACGGGTTGCAACAGGAAGTACTTCACCTTCTGCTACATAAGCACGTAAGATATTGTCTGCGGTGCTCTGTAAGCGATAGAATGTGATATCTCCAGGAACGATATCGCCTTCCAAAGTTCCCTGTGTAACTTCCTCAGGCAGTGCTCTTGCCATAATCATCTGATATTCCATGCTGCACTTGGATAACTTCTTGGAGCATGTGTTTCCACAATGGAATCCCATGAATGTGTCGGTAAACTTATAATCAAATTTACCTTCAATAGACTCTTTGTACATATCCTTTGGTACAGAGTTATTGATATCCAGCAATGTTACAATATCATCACTGACAGCTTCACCAATAAACTCACTTAAGCATCCGTAAATATCTACTTCACAGGATACCGGAATTCCTCTTCCTGTCAGACGGCTGTTTACATAGCAGGGAACAAATCCAAACTGTGTCTGGAATGCCGGCCAGCATTTACCTGCAATAGCTACATATTCACGATAACCTTTGTGTTCTTCTACCCAATCAAGAAGTGTCAGCTCATACTGCGCTAACTTAGGTAAAATTTCAGGTTTATTATTGCCATCGCCAAGCTCTTCTTCCATATCTTTTACAACATCCGCAATACGAGGGTCGCCGGCATGCTTATTGAATGCTTCAAATAAATCCAGTTCTGAGTTTTCTTCAATTTCTACTCCCAGGTTATAAAGCTGTTTGATAGGTGCATTACATGCAAGGAAGTTTAATGGTCTTGGACCAAAAGAAATAATCTTCAGGCTGGATAACGCTGCAACAGCACGTGCAATCGGTACAAACTCATGAATCATGTCTGCACAGTCTTCTGCATCTCCTACTGGATACTCAGGAATATATGCCTTTACATTACGAAGCTTTAAGTTATAGCTCGCATTTAACATACCACAATAAGCATCACCACGTCCCTGAATCAAATCATTCTGAGATTCTTCTGCTGCTGCCACAAACATCTTAGGTCCTTCAAAGTGCTTTGCCAGTAATGTTTCAGAAATTTCAGGTCCGAAGTTTCCAAGGTATACGCAAAGGGCATTACATCCGTTTTCTTTAATATCCTTTAATGCATTTACCATATCAATTTCGCTCTCAATGATGGTAACAGGACATTCATAAATGTCTGCTGCATCATATTTTGCCTTGTAAGCTGCCACTAATGCTTTTCTTCTGTTCTCCGCTAAAGATGCCGGGAAACAATCACGGCTGACTGCTACAATACCAATTTTAATTTTAGGTAAATTATTCATGTTACTTATCCTCCTTTAACCGGTTCTACCGGTATATTTTCCCTCTTTGTTTTATGTTGCCACCTGTCCGGAATTATTCGCGGATATCCAGGTTCTTACCAATCAGACCAATGTGTGTTCCTTCCGGAAGCCCGCCCTCTGCATGACCGATAAGCCATTTATTGGTTGCTGTAATCAGGTCATCTTCATAACCTGCATGTGCTCCCTCTAACGGATAATTCGTTCCCTTTGGAAGTACGATTCCCACCTTAAACTGCTGGTTGCCAGCTCCGGCACTGCAAGGTGCGTAATGAAGTGTGGTTGCATACACTTCCACAGCCGTTCCTGCCGGTACTAAGAATGCCTCCATTTTAGCAGTCTCGTAAGTATATTCATCGGTAATATCCTGCTGCATACCCAGAATCAGTACCGCATCGGTAGCTGCCACATTGATTTCGGAGCTTCTGTGATACTCTACTGCATTCAGCTTATAGTTCACACCATTACAGTAACCAATCTGGATTGGAAGTTCTCCATAAGTTACCTTCTGCAGCTCTTTCATGGCAGCAGTTGCTTCCAGTTCCGGAACCGATGGCTCATAAGCCACACCTTCATAATCAGGTGTCTTCTTCAGTGCTTCCACCAGTTCTGTGAAATCAACACCTTTTACCACTCGTCCGTATTTTCGGAACGCAACATCTGTGATTTTTTTAATTTCCATTTGATAACCCTCTCCCTTCTATTCTCTTGGCTTTACTGCAGCTTTCCAAACAGTTCCTTACAGGTCGGATAAATCTGTCTGAATTGCTGGTATCTTGCTTCATATTTCTCTACCAGTGCAGCATCAGGCTCAACGGTATCTACTACTTTCACAATCTTTTCAGCAGCTTCTTCTACGTCTGCATACTCTCCACAGGCAACGGCTGCCAGCATGGCACCACCCATAGCCGGTCCTTCTTCACTCTCAATGACATCTACTTTCAGGTTCATGATGTTGGCAATCATCTTCTTCCAGAGAGGACTCTTGGCACCACCACCGCAGATTTTGGTTCTTTCAATCTTGATACCCAGTGATTTTGCTACCTCCAGGGAATCTCTTAAAGCAAAGGCAACACCTTCCAATACCGCCTGTGTCATATCAGCCCTGGTGGTATCCATTGTCATACCAATGAAGGTTCCTCTTGCATTCGGGTCATTGTGAGGGGAACGCTCACCCATCAGGTAAGGCAGGAAGTATACGTGATTCTCGCCCAGCTTATCCTCTGTGATGTCCTTCTGCTCTGCCGCATAATCCTTGGTGCCGATGATTTCATCCATCCACCACTTGTTACAGGATGCGGCGCTTAACATACATCCCATCAGATGATAATGTCCGTCTGCATGTGCAAAAGCATGCAGTGCGTTATATTTATCCACTCCGAATTTATTAGAGGAAATGAAAATCGTTCCGCTTGTTCCAAGAGAAATATTACATCTTCCATCTCCTACCGTACCGGTTCCTACTGCAGCTGCTGCATTGTCACCGCCGCCGGCTGCTACTTTAACCGTCTCCGGGATACCTAACTCTTTTGCAATTTCCGGTAATACGGTTCCTACCGTCTCATAGCTTTCAAATATCCTGGCAAGCTGTTCTTCCTTCACGCCGCATATTTCACACATTTCCTTTGACCAGCAGCGGTTCTTTACATCGAACAGCAGCATACCGGAAGCATCCGATACGTCCGTACAGTGGACACCGGTCAGTTTATAAGCAATGTAATCCTTTGGCAGCATAATTTTACGGATTCTTGCAAAGTTCTCCGGCTCTTTGTTTTTTACCCAGAGAATCTTTGGTGCCGTAAATCCGGTAAAGGAAATATTTGCAGTATATGCAGACAGCTTATCCTTACCGATTACATTATTCAGATAATCACATTCCTCTGTAGTTCTTCCGTCATTCCAGAGAATCGCAGGTCTTATGACCTCATCCTTCTCATCCAGGATAACCAGTCCGTGCATCTGTCCACCAAAGCTGATACCTGCAATCTGGCTTTTGTCCACATCAGCAATCAGTTCCCTGATGCCTTCCATACTCTTCTCATACCAGTCCTCCGGTTTCTGTTCTGACCAGCCCGGATGCGGAAAATATAATGGATACTCCTTGGAAACGATATTTACAATCTTACCGCTTCCTTCCATCAAAAGAAGCTTTACTGCGCTTGTTCCTAAATCTACACCAATATACAGCATTGTAACCCTCCCAATTCTACTTCATAATGTGTTTGTTTTGTCGTCTCTTTTCTATGGCACGGTTCGTGTGTGCTCGTGCACGTTAATTTCATGATAGTCTGTTTTTTCCAGAAAATCAATACCCCTTTTCATTTTCGTAAATTTGTACAATTTTAATGGGTTTTCGTGTCGTATTCGACTCTTCTTTTGTTACATTTTACAATGTGTTTTGCGCGGTAACATTTTTGTCTGTTTTTCCTTTGGTAAAAATTGACTTACGTGCCGCATTGTGCTACCCTTTGAACATACAGACGGATATCGTAAAGTCCGTCAGGGAAGGGGTACCATTTGTGGCAACCATTAAAGAAATCGCAACTCTTGCAGGTGTGTCCCGTGGAACGGTGGACCGGGTTCTGAACCACCGCGGTTCCGTCAATCCACAGACCGAGCAGAAGATTCTGGATATTATCCAGGCATTAGATTATAAACCAAATAAAGCCGGCATCGTCCTTGCCGCCCAGAAGAAGAATCTGAAGCTGGGCGTCATCCTGTTCGGACTGGGAAATCCTTTCTATGATGATGTTCTCTCCGGCATCCGGGAAAAGGCAGCCGAACTGGAAAGCTACAACTGTACTGTTATCGTGGAACAGATTGACTACAGCCTTACCAGACAGCTGGAAACCATCGACATGCTCCTGGCGGAAGGCATCTGCGGGCTTGCCATCTCCCCCTACAACGACCCGGTTATCCGGGAGAAAATCAACACCCTCTACGAACAGGGGATTCCTGTCGTGACCTTAAATACCGATATTGAGAATTCCAGAAGAATCGCCTATGTGGGCTGTAACTTCTATCGTTCCGGGCAGACGGCTGCCGGTCTGATGCACCTGATGACCAAGGGAAAGGTTTCTGTGGGTATCATTTCCGGTTCCCAGGATATCCTGTGTCATACGGAACGTATTGCCGGTTTTGAAAACGTTCTCCAGGACTACCCCCATATCCAGGTGGCAGATGTCTATACCAACAATGATGATGAGTTTGAAAGCTACGAGGTAACCGGTGCCCTTTTAAACAGGCATCCGGAAATTAACGCCCTTTATTTTACCGCAGGCGGTGTCTATGGCGGCTGTCGTGCTGTCCTGGCAGCAGAACGCGCTCATGACATGACTATCATTTGCAACGATATTGTAGATACCACCAGGGAATATATGGAAAATGGGCTGATTGCAGCAACCATCTGTCAGCAGCCTTATATCCAGGGCAGCAAGCCGCTTGCTATTTTATTCAGTTACCTGACCACCGGAGAGTTACCGGCTTCTGAATACAATTATGTGGATGTGGATATCCGCATCAGGGAAAATCTCTAGACGCTTTATCATTCCACACTTTAGCATTCCGGATAAAATCAAAAACGACAGGGTTTCTATTTCTTCTACCCTGTCGCTCTTTTTTCTTTTCCTTTCCGGATGGTTTCCCGCTTCCGGAATTTTTTACACTTCTTTATGAATGTATTCCTTTTCAAAAACGTCCTTCGGTGATGGTTTACCAAAATAATAGCCCTGAATCATATCCGGATTCGTCTTCATCATCTTGTCCAGCTCTTCTTTTTTCTCAATTCCTTCCATACAGACGGAATAGCCAAGGCTGTGAACCATCTTGATAATATAATTGATAATACTGTAATCGTGGTCGTTCTGCAGTGCCTGTACCACAAAGCTCCTGTCAATCTTGACCGTATCCGCTTCTATTTCTTTCAGATAACGCATATTGGAGTAACCTGTTCCGAAATCGTCCAGTGCCAGGTCAACCTTCTTGGACTTCAGTTCCTTGAACAGTTCCCGGATTCTGGTATCCGTCTCTATGTAACCGCTCTCTGTCAGCTCTAACACCAGACTCTGTGGAGAAATCCCCACTTCCTGGATGCATCGTTCCACGTCCTGCATCAGGTCACTTTTATGAATCTGGATGTAGGAAAGGTTTATATTCACATGGAACTGTGGCAACAGCTTCTGCCATTCCCTGCAGGCTGTGGCGGCCTCCCACATAACATATCTGCCAACCGGGATAATCAGTCCACTCTCCTCCAGAATCGGAATAAATTCTGCCGGGGACACATTTCCGTATTTTTCACTCTTCCAGCGCAGCAGCGCTTCTGCACCTATGATGGAATAGTCCTTGGTAGATACAATAGGCTGATAGAATACCTGAAAGCCTTCAAACTGATTATTGACATCTTTTCGTAACATCTTACGGATATCCAGATGTTTCAGATACTGGGCATACGCTTCTTCATCAAAAACTATCATCTGGTTCTTACCATTACGTTTTGCCTCATTTAAAGCAAACTCAGACAGTCTGAGAATCTCGTCTGCTGTCCTGCCCGCAAAGCCGTTGGTAATGATTCCTGCCGAAACCGTATAAAACCGGTTGTATTCCTTCTTCTTCAGGGTACTCTCTATCTCTTTGCGCAGCTGCTCATAGACTGTCTCTGCATTCTTATCAAAATCCGGTGTAGTATCCACAAGGATAAATTCATCTGCCACCAGCCGGTAAATATCGACTTCCTTGTCCACAATATCCATCATACACTCGGATAGCTCTATCAGAACCGCATCACCGGCCTCCACACCTTCTTTTTCGTTGATTTCCTTAAAGTTATCAATCCCAATCCGCATAATGTAGTTGATGGATTCCGGAGCATCCCGCAGCACTGCTTCCAGATCCAGCCGAAGCCGTTCTTCCTTGCGCAGTCCGGTTACATTATCCGCCTTGGCTTTCCTGCCCAGCTCCATGATTCTGCCAATGAGCATCCTGTGATTATCCGGTCCTGTTACCACCGCACCTCTGCAATCAATCCAAACCACCTTATTCTTGCGGTCAAGCCATCGATATTCCATACTGTGTATATCCAATTCTCCAGATGCACACTGTTTGATATTTTTATCGACCTTCGCAAAATCTGCGGGGTAAATTACCCGTTTCAGATTTAATGTCGCATTATGCATTATCGTTGTTGCAAAAGGAAAACGCTCCTTCAACTGTTCGGATATCATATAAATATCCGCATCAAAGTCCAATATATACAAATAGGAGTCTGTCGATTTCTGGAGCACATCTACAACCGCTCTGATCTGGTCCAGTGTCATTTTCTGCAATATATCCAATCTATCACCCTAGTCTTTCCCGCACTGTCATGTCATTATTATCTATACTCTTCCAAACCCGATACACTTATTTAAATTATAGATTTATTTCCACGTACTGTCAAATTTTTTACCGCTAAATTATTTGTTTCTATCGCCTATACAAAATCCTCTCTTTTTGCTATACTGAAAACATGTTACAAAAGGGAACTGTTCCTTTTCATTACAGAATTTTCACAGAGTGAGGTATGCTATATGACTAAAAAGAAAGCGGTTGTTTCGCTTGGACACGAAGCACTCGGTTACACAACGACAGAACAGTGGGATGCTGTTAAGGTAACTGCCAGAGCACTGGCTGACCTGGTAGAAGCAGACTATCAGTTGACCATCACACACAGTAATGGTCCGCAGGTCAGCATGATTCATAAAGCCATGACAGAACTCCGCCGCGTTTATATTGATTATACACCGGCACCTATGTGTGTCTGCTCTGCCATGAGCCAGGGTTATGTTGGTTACGATATCCAGAACGCCCTCCGTTCTGAACTGTTAAGCCGTGGTATTTCCAAGGCTGTCAGCACTATCCTGACCCAGGTAACCGTTGACCCTTATGACGAAGCATTTTATGAGCCCACCAAGGTAATCGGACGTTATATGTCAAAGGAAGATGCTGAAATAGAGATTAAAAAGGGAAATTACGTTGTGGAAGAGCCAGGCAAGGGCTTCCGCCGCGTGGTAGCAGCTCCCCACCCGATTGATATTGTAGAAATTGACGCCATCCGTACCCTTGCAGATGCCGACCAGGTGGTTATTGCCTGTGGTGGTGGCGGTATCCCGGTAATCGAGCAGAACCATATCTTAAAAGGGGCTTCTGCCGTTATTGAGAAAGACTCTATTGCCGGCAAACTGGCTGTGGATTTACAGGCAGACCATCTGATTATCGTAACCAGTGTTCCTGCTGTTTACAAGAATTACGGCAAGGAAGACCAGGAAGCTATCTCCACCATGAACATTGCACAGGCAAAGGAATATATTGCCCAGGGACAGTTTGAAGAAGGCACCATGCTTCCTAAGATTGAGGCCTCCATTGCCTACCTGGAGAAGAAGCCTTCCGGCAGCGTACTGATTACTTCCCTTGACTCCGTGGCAGATGCCATCAAGGGTAAAAGCGGCACCATCATTACTGCGCAGTAACGATGTATTACCAACCGAAAGAAAGATAAAACAAAATGTCAGAGGATTATTTATCTTCTGACATTTTTCTTTTCCAATATTCCTTTTCTGTATTCTGTTTCCAGTCTCTGTCCCTATCCTTCTTTCACACTGCCAAGCACCATCAGAAGTGCGCCTATCATAATGCAGAAATCGGATATATTAAATACAATGCTCCGCAGCTTCTTATTCTTAACCGGAAAACTCACATAATCTACTACATATTTTCTGACAATCCTGTCATAAGTATTGCTGTAGGCTCCACCCAGCAGAAAAGCAAGCCCTGCTTTCAGCATACCATTTCCTTTGATGCTGAACGTCAGCAGAAAAATAACCGTTGCCATTATGGTCAATGCCAGAGATAATATTGCCACCAGCTTACTTTTCTTCTCTCCCCAGTCGAGGAAGGCTCCTTTATTGTGGTATCTGCGTAAAAGAAGCTTCTTTCCACAGATTTCCTCTGTAACGCCTTCCTTTCCGGTTTTCTCAATATAATTTTTAATAAAATAGTCTGCCGTAAAAATAATAGCTGCTAACAGTCCATAGCCTATGATTGTCATATTTTTTCTCCATCCGTTCTATAACCTTGCCAGTGTTTCAAAGGTACGATTGATATTGATTCTGCCAAATCCCGTTGATGTCAAGTTATTGCTAAGTTCCATTTGCCTGACTTACTCCGCAATCCATACTGAAATTCCACTCAATCTCTATCCTTTTTTCTTTATTAGCATAAACTCTTCTAATAAAAGTATCAACCACTTCCTGCGTCAATTCTTCAATATGCGAATACCGGATAATCTGCTTCATATCAGCCTCTGCTTTCTGGTATTCGCTTTCCAATCCAGAAAGCTTTTCCGCTGTATCAGATTCCTTTACGGATAATGAAGATAAGCGCTCTGTCAGCTCGTTTGAACGTTTCTGATACTCCTCACTACTGATTGCTTTCAAAGCATACTGTTCATACAAATTATCCTTTTCTGCCCGAATCTGCTTTTGTTCCTGTCTGCATTCCTCCAGTTTCTTTTTCAATGACTGGATGCCTGCCCGTTGAAATGAAGATAGGCTTTCATTCTGTTTCATGGCATTTCCACGAAGCATTAACTCTTTATTCAGCATCATCAGTACGGCTTGTTCAAGCAGATCAGCATTCATGTAAGTGCAACAATCCAGGATTTGCAACAGAGCATGTTTTCGGCACTCAAACCGCCTGTAACGGCTCTTTTCGCGTAGTGGCTTATAAACCATGGAATATCCGCATCCACCGCAATACAATTTTCCTGTAAGCGGATGCTTCTCCCTGTTTCTTTTTGTAGAATAATTCGGTTTGAATGACGATACCTGCTCATATATTTCTTCTGAAATGAGTGCCTCGTGGTGATTCCGAATTACTTTCCAATCTTCTTTCGGTACAGCAATACCATTTTGACTTCCTACGGACTTTCTGACCGATTTTCCATATGCCATTTCTCCGAGATAAAAACGGTTATTCAATATTTTTCTAATAGCAGTTACACTCCATGAATGGACTTTACCGTCTGTATATTTCTTTTCCGGATTACGCATCTGAGTAATGGTAGGTACGTTTTCCTTATAAAGCTGTCTTGCTATCTGTGTGCTAGTTTTCCCCTGTACCGCAAGGGAAAAGATATAGCGCACAATTTCTGCCTCTTTTTCATTCACGATAACAGCATTTTTTATTTCTTTGCTTTTTTCATATCCAAAGGGAACCTGTCCGAAAACATATTCTCCCTTTGCACACTTATTTTCAATCGAAGCCTTTACCTTAACCGATACATCCTTGCTGTAAAGATCATATAAAAGTGTCTGAAATGCGGTATCAATCTCTATGGTACTTCCGTGATGTTCCCTGCTGTCATAATGGTCATTGATAGCGATAAAACGAATGCCCATAAAAGGGAATATCTGGTTCAGATACGTACCCATCTCAATATAATCTCTTGAAAAACGGGACATATCCTTTACAATGATACATCTGATATTATTTGCCTTTACCTCCTTTAACAACTTTTGCATCCCCGGTCTATTCATATTGGTGCCGGAGAAGCCATCATCACTAAACTCCACAGCCTCATACCCGCTTAATTCGGAATCGTGATGTATGTACTCATATATCAGCTTTCTCTGATTGCTTATACTATTACTCTCGTCCTTTTCTCCCTCGTCCTCTAAGGATAACCGTAAATATAATGCCAAACGCTCCATTCTACTTCACCCCTTCCATACAGTCTGCTGTAAAGGTAAATATAACCTCTATACGTTTACCCGGATAAACATATATTTTTGAAATAAACGCTTCTATCATATCCTTTGTAAGCTCTTTGCCACTTTTCAGTTTTAACAGAGCTTTAATAGCTGCCATATATTTTCCGGAGAGTTTATCCAATGCTCTTATTTCCTGCTGCTGACTTTCCTGCTGTTTTCTCAGATCTTCCAGTATGTTCGCCTGCTTCATCTTGAAAGCCACATATTCTTTTTGTGGAATTTTCCCAGCACGGTAATCCATATATACACAGCTTTCTTCCTCCTGAGAACGTCTCAGCTTTGCCTCTGTTTCTCTTAGTCTTGCTTCCGCCTTCTTAACCGCCTCTGCAATTCTTTCTTTGCCATACTCCATGTAATGCTTTGGCTTGTTCAGGAAAACTGCAAATTCCATACGGATAAGAGGTAACAATATATCCACCAGCTCATTCTTTGAAATACGGTTAGAGTCCGGGCACACTTTAATTTTCGTTTGTCCGCTGTTCAAGCAGAAATATCCGTCAAGCCTTGCTTTTTCCCCATCTGCATAGTGCTTTACATAGCTGCTTCTTGTCATTTTTCTGCCACATACTCCACAATACAGTACACCATCAAAAATGTTTTCCCCTATCGGATATCCCTTCGTTGGATGATTATAAGAAGCTTTGCGTTCCTTCATTTTTTCTCTAATCTCCACCAATTTCTGGTATAACTCTCTGTCAATCAATGGCTCATGTGCATCCTTTGTGATTACCCAGTCATCTTCCGGCTTATGAATACGGTTCTTCTCATCCCTTGCGGTTATACTGGTTTTTCCCTGCACCAGAGTTCCTGTATAGGTTTCACTTTTCAGGATTCTCTCCACTGCGCTCTTATCCCACCCTTTATATGCTCCTGCTTCGGGTCTATAGTAAACTTCTTTTGTTTTCTTATACATAGAAGGCGGATTGATCTGTCTGTGGTTCAGTTCATCCGCAACCGCAGTATAGCTTTCCGTTTCAACGAATTTCTCAAATATAAAGCGAACAATATCCACCGTATTTTCATCCGGTATCAATCTACGCCGTTTTCCGCTCCATTCTGCCATATATCCATAAGGTGGAGGGCCTCCAACATAAGAACCTTCTTCCCTTCTCTGTTTTAAGTGCAGCTTCGCCTTTTTGGAAAAATCCTTTGCGTACATGTCATTTACAAGGTTCTTGATTTCGGAAGCCATCTGCTTATTTTCATTGCCTTCCTTTCTGGTATCAAACCCATCAGCAACTGCAATGAAGCGTACTCCTAAAAACGGAAATATCTTCTCAATGTAATTTCCCGCCTCCAGGTAATTCCTGCCAAACCTTGACAAATCTTTTACTATGACGCAATTTATCTCGCCAAGCCTTATATCCTGCAATAGCCTAAGAAAGCCCTCTCTTTCAAAATTGCTGCCTGTTTTTCCCACATCCGTATAACATCCGATTACTT
>ERZ1026850.457-NODE-457-length-25524-cov-4.815855_pt1 | contig 25524 bp, 27 predicted proteins | sample MGYA00380155_ERZ1026850 | MGnify/ENA primary metagenome ERZ1026850 (study PRJEB33269, sample SAMEA4719791) | human gut metagenome | biome: human-associated habitat; feature: organic feature; material: feces | place: Cameroon | collected 2013-10 ... | reverse complement strand
CGAGAGCATATCCGTAATCGTTTCTTCCGGCAACGTATCATCCGGCAGCTCCATATCGTCTAATTTATCAAGCATGCTGCTTAAATCCACATCTGCGGCCGATGTCATCTTCTCGTCCTTATTTTCTCTTTCTTCCTTTTTCACGCTTTCGTTCTGTGCCATTGCGGCATCCAACTGCTCCTCCGGCATCAGTTCATTCACTGCCTGGGACAAATCTTCTTTTAAATCTGAGAAAAAACCCATTCTCTAGTCCTCCATTCTTTCGTCATTACTTATATGCTGAATCGGTTCCGTATCATCTGTTATCGGAAGGATTCTTGTATTTTCCATTGCCTGTATCGTTTCTATCAGCGCAGGCAGTGCCTCCACTGTAGAATTCTTATTTGATGCATCATGCATCAGGATAATCGCCTCATGGTAATTTTCGAGCTTACCGGTACAGTTCTGTACGATATCCTCCGGGCTGATATAGCTGTTGGCCGCATCCCCCGAAGAAACATTCCAGTCAAAATAGGTAATCCCCTCTTCCTGCAGATAGGAAATCAAATCATGCATATCCACTTCACTGACCGTATTACTGCTTCCTCCCGGGAAACGGCAGTAATGACTCCACACCCCGGTAGTTTCATGCAGAAAACGCTGCAGCTTCTTTAAATCTGCTGCATAGGTTTCCACAGACTGGTATATTTCATTGTATTTATGACTGTAGGAATGCATCGCCAACGTATGCCCTTCCTCTACAATCCGATTATATAACGACTGGTATTCTTCGTTCTCTTTTCCTACTACAAAAAAGGTTGCCTTCACATCATAAGATGCCAGAATGTCCAGTATCCTGTCCGTATTACTGCTGGGTCCGTCATCAAAAGTCAGGTATACCTTCCTGACATTCTCCTCCGGCTCTGTTTCTGACACAGCAGGCTTCTTCCAATGATCCGGTACTGTTTCCTCCGTATCTGCCCGGTTGTCCGGTGCCGGCTCCTGTTCCGTTTCTTCTATCCCAACATCACTGTCTGTTTCTTGCATAACAGCTGTTTTTTCTATTATGCTCTGCAGTGACTGCAATTCCTTTTTTACAATATGTAATCTGATTCCAAGAAAAATACAAAGCACAAGCAAAATCAGAATTACCGCAAGTGGAACGATGACAATCAGCTTCTTAAGCAGCCTGACCCGTTTCCTGCGCGCCAGTTTTTCTGCTTCATCTTTCTCTTGACTAGCCATTTTCATCGGCTCCTTATCCATATTCTCTTATACTATATCACATCTGAAAGCTTCCGCAAAGAACTTTTTAACGGCTTTGGGGAAGTCACAGAAAAATCTCAGTTTCTTCTTTCTATGATGATATCAAGAGAGATGAATTCCATTAATGGAAAATCCCATAGTAATAGGTTGAAAAAATACAGAGACGGGATACGCTTTGCGTATCCCGTCTCTGATTAGTTCCGTCACAATCGATTGTCATTCCATATATACTCTGCGACTATTTACGAACAGTATCACACCATTCGTGAGGGTTATTCATCATTTCAAAAATCTAAAGCAATACCAGCTTATGCATTCATCTGTTTTGCAACTTCAGCTGCGAAGTCTTCATTCTTCTTCTCCATACCTTCACCAACTTCGAAACGAACAAACTTAGCGATTGTAAGAGATGCATTTACAGACTGAAGATACTTAGCAACGGTCTGTTTGCCGTCTTCTGCCTTAACATATACCTGATCCATAAGACAGATATCTTTAAGATGTTTGGAAACACGACCTTCAACAAGACCATTGAAAATCTTATCTGCAGCGATAGCTTCCTTATCAGCCATAGCGAGCTCTGCTAACTGAGCAGCAGCTTCTTTGGAAAGGAAGTTGAATAAATACTGCATATTAGACTTCTTCTCTTCGTAGATAGCTACGTCTTCTGCAGACCATACGCCATCTTTTGCCTTTTCAATTAACTTGTTAAGAATTGGTTTTGGAAGAGATGCCGGGTCATTTAATGCACTGTCAACAGTGATTTCACGAAGTTTGGCAACTTCTTCATCTGCCATATCTGCTCTGCTGATGTACTGAGGATTCATAGCTGCAATCTGCATAGCTACGTTTGTAAGAGCTTCCTTAGCTGCATCATCAGATGCGCCGCTGCCAGCAACTAATACACCAATTCTTCCGCCGCCGTGAAGATAAGAAGCAACTACATCTCCTTCCACCTTCTCAAATCTACGAATGGATAATTTTTCTCCGATTGTAGCTGTCTTCTCAACTAATTCTTCTTTCAGACCTGTCTCATCAAGAAGTGCTTCGATGTCTTCGCCATCTTTTCCACCCTTTAATGAGGACGCAAGAGCCTTGTCAGCTACGGACTGTACGAACTCCTGGAATACTTCGTTCTTAGCAACGAAGTCTGTCTCGGAGTTAACTTCTACAACTGCAGCTACACCTGCACCTGCAGCAACACGTGTGATACCTTCTGCTGCAATACGGCTGGCTTTCTTTTCTGCCTTAGCTGCACCGCTTTTTCTTAATACTTCAACTGCTGCATCCATGTCGCCGTCAGTCTCGTTCAGAGCCTTCTTGCAATCCATCATGCCTGCACCGGTCATTTCTCTTAATTCTTTTACCATTGCTGCTGTGATAGCCATCTGTTTTTCCTCCTGATATAGAATTCTATTCGTTATCTTTCTTATGCTTCAGCGTCTTCGCTCTCTTCTGCTTCTGCTTCTTCTACATAGTTCTCAGCACCCTGATTAGCCTCGATAACAGCGTCTGCCATCTTAGCAACAATCAGTTTAACGGCTCTGATTGCATCGTCATTACCAGGAATGATATAGTCAAGTTCTTCAGGGTCACAGTTTGTATCACCGATACCAATCAGTGTAATTCCAAGTGTGTGAGCTTCCTGAACACAGATTCTTTCCTTCTTAGGGTCAACAACGAAGATACAGTCAGGAATTCTTGTCATATCTTTGATTCCGCCTAAGTTCTTCTCCAGTTTTTCCCATTCTTTCTTAATCTGGATAACTTCTTTCTTAGGAAGTACGTCAAAAGTTCCATCTTCAGACATTGTCTCAATTGCTTTCAGTCTTGCAATTCTGGACTGGATTGTCTTGAAGTTCGTCAGCATACCGCCTAACCATCTTTCATTTACATAGTACATTCCGCAACGCTCTGCCTCTGTCTTAACAGCGTCCTGAGCCTGTTTCTTAGTACCAACGAAAAGAATTGTACCCCCCTGGGAAGCTACGTCAAATACTGCCTTGTAAGCTTCATCTACTTTACCTACGGATTTCTGTAAGTCGATGATGTGGATACCATTTCTCTCTGTGAAGATGTAAGGAGCCATTTTAGGATTCCATCTTCTTGTCTGATGTCCGAAGTGAACACCTGCTTCTAATAACTGTTTCATTGAAATAACGCTCATTTTTCTACCTCCATTTGGTTGTTTGTCTACCATATACCTTACGCCATTCTGCCACTCCAGCGTCACGGAGCACCGGCAGCAGCTGGGTATATGTGATTACTTATTCTTGTGTGTCCACGCACACTTCTATAAGATAGCATAAAAAATCCCCCTTGACAAGGGGGATTTTCGCATTTTTCTGTTTTCTTTTACGGATTTTCCATGCCGGTTACAATCCTTGCAATCTGCTCGTCACTGGCAGTTTTCGGAATAGTAAAGGTTCCGGTTCTCAACTTCTTGTCATAGCCGTTGGCACACAGATACGCATCATAAGACTCCGCTGTCAGAACGATTCCTGCATCGGCAAGTTTCTTTGCCACACTGTAGGAACTGTCACCGCTTACGATGGTAATAGTAACTTCCTGCTGGTTATCTGTACTTTCGGTTTCGGCTGCAGCCTGCTCTGTCTGGGTTTCCGAAGCATCTGTTTCCGGCTGCTTTGCATCTGCCGCCTCTTCAGCATCCTGCTCTGCCGGGTCGCTTTTCTGGGCACTGGTTACTGCTTGTGTATCTTCAGAATCTTCTTCCTCTGTGTTGTCCCCTTCCGATACATCCGCCTGGGAATTTTCTTCCATGACAGCTTCCTCGGTAACTGCTTCCTGCGGCTCCTGCTCTGCCGGGTCTGCCACCTGCTCTGTTTCTTCCGCTTCCTGTGCTTCGTCATCTTCCTGCGCTGCAGCATCGGACAAGAGCATGCTCTCTGTATTTTCTACCATGCCAAGGGTTTTTGCCCTGGCAATCACTTCCTCATCTGTCATGGTTCTCTTGCCGGATAACGCCAGTCCCATAATAACCGCTGTTACCACGATGCCAAGTCCAAGACCTCGTAAATAATATTTCAGTTCCATCTTACATTCCTTTAAACAAATCGATTACCAGCTTCACTTCGCCTATGCCAAGTCCCAATTCTTTGGCGATTGCCATATTAGACTTACCTGCTTTGTGAAGCTCCAGAATCCGCTCGTTGCTATTGCGGTTCTGTTCTTTTCCTTCTGCAAAACGAATTTCCACACTGCCGTTTTCTTCTGCCTTTGGCGTTTCTTCCACAGCTGTTACCGGCTGTTCCGGAATCTCACTAATTTGTTCTGTCTTCGTTTCTTTTTTGGTACTCTTTCTTGCTCTGGTTTTCTTAGGTGCTTCTTCGACTGCCTTTTCCATTTTTTCTTTCTCAGGTTCTTTATCAGGTACCGCCTCTGTTTTCTGTACGGCTTCCTGTGCAGCTTTCGCAGTCTCTGTTACCTGTTCCAGAATATCTTTGCTTTCTCTGACAGCACTCTCTGCTGCTTCTCTGACTGCCTCTAACTTATGGGTTGTTTCCTGGGCGGTAACCTCTGCATCCTTAACCGTCTGTTTTATCTCTTCTGCATTTTTAGCTGCCTCATTTACAGTGTTTACCAGGGTATCATGCTTATCATTGAGCATATCATAGAGAAATACTACTTCCTTATGATTCTTATTGATTTCTTCTAATACTGTGTCAGAATATTCATTTACTGCCATGATTTTTTCATTACTTACTTTTTCCATGGCACGTTCTGTCTTATCTACAGCACATTGTATTGTCTCGTCTACAATATCCGATAATCTGGTCTGTACTCCTTCTGTTTCCTTATCAATCAGCTTTCTGACCTCATCTTCACTGATTAACTGCACTTCCTCATCCATATCTTTCTTTCTGGGAGGCAGAAAATATCCTAACAGGAATATCACTGCGCCAACGAGAATCAGTACGATTTCTACTACACTCATCTTATTGCTTATTTCCTTTCCATTGCAAAGCTGTCCTATAGAGAAACGTCGATATGTCCCACATGTTTTAACAGAACTTTTCCTTCCGCTTTCTCTTCCCCGGCCTTCTTTCTATCCTTTCCGCCATTGCCATGATATTCATTACTGCCTTTATCTTTGGCATCGAATTTCCGGTTATGGTATTCCGGCTGTTCTGACTGATTTACACGATTACTCTGCCGTTTTACCTGTTTTGTCATATGCTGCTCCACAATTTCCTGCTGCAGCATGCTTTTATTATCTTCATTCTGTTTAATTGTTGTGAAATCCTGAGCTCTGGTTATCTGTCCCTGCATTTCCACAAAGCCAATCGCCATACTAATCGCCTTCTTCTTTTTCTAAATTCCTGTAAGTTTAACATCTCCACGTTCTTTCACAAACCTGCAGTATTGAGAACTCTTCTGTACTATCATAGATGCATCTCCGATACAGATTTTAACGCCAGGATATACCATACCTCTGACAATTACCTTCATATTGTCTCCACCGGAAATCCTCTCCTGCAGCTCCTGCAGCTCCGCCTGCGCAATTTCTACCGCATGGGTTTTCTGTTTGCTTGCCTGTGCCAGAGACTGGACATACTGGAACTGCTCCTTTGTAAACTTCGTTCCTTTCATAATCTTCTGCTTCACAGACAGCAACACCGGCTGCATCGCCTGCAAGGATTTCGTATCTTCTGCAATCTGCTTTTGCAGTTCGGTAATACGCATTTTCAATTTAGGGTCTGTTCCTACTTCCACAATAGTGTTCGTTCCCATTTCCGAACCGAGCATTTTCACATCTATCAGAGTGGTAGCACTGACTTTGCCACCTGCAATAAATCCTCTTCTGCCGTCTACAACAACTTCTGTTCCTGCCATCACATTGCTGTGGAGAATTGATTCTGCAGCAACATAACCATCAGCCTGGGCTGTTGCATTCTCTAAATACTTTACCACAATATTGCCTTTTGCCTGAAGTACACCTCGCTCCATGCCGTTCATTCCTCTGGCAATAATGATATTTCCATCGGATTCCAGTCTGGCGCCTTCTACCACACCATTTACAATAATATCTCCATGGGATTTCACACTGAAATTGGTACATACATTTCCATTAATCTGTACTGTACCTTCATATTCAATATTACCGGTAGAATTGTCCACATTCTCAATAACAAGCATATCGGACACAAAGATTCTGCCCTCTACCAGTTCTACATGACCATCTACCATAGAGGTCAGTGTTGTACCATCCTCCGATAACTCTATATTGTGCCCATACCGGAATGGTTCATCTTTTACCTCTGCCGGACGGATTGTCTCCCCATACAAATCACTGCCAGGAATTCCCGGCACCTGCGGATACCGCTTTGCAAGGATATCTCCTTTTCTGCACAGATTCAATACGTTCAGATGAAAGAAATCAACACTTCCATCTTCCTTTAAAGTAGGACGTGCTTTCCGGTCTATCGTAAAGTTATATTCAATCCTTGCATTCTGTCCCTGCCTGGGTTCGACTCCTTCTGCTACCAGAAATTCTTTGCAATACTCTCTTCTGGCAAAATAACTTCTGACCGCTTCTTTCTTGATGCCCACTTTGATTCCTTGTGCCGCTAAGTCATCATACAATTCCTGCTCTGTTATGTTCTCTCCGCCTTCAGAAGCCGCAAAAAACTTGATATATGCCTTCATCTTATCCGGTGTTACCGTCAGCTTATAACATTCCCGCTCTGCCAAATGCACTTCATGACTGATAAGCACAACAACCGGTTTCTCAGCTGCCTGCTCTATTCCTTCTTTTAATGCAGGCAGATTATACAGATAGCCTTTCATTGCCAGATATTCTGTCACATCATTGATGTCCAAAGGCTTTCCGTCTCCTGTGGCTGGAATTAATCTGATGCTGGTTTTTGTTGCTTCTGTTATGAGCTTAAAATAACCGTTCATATTCCTCCATTACTTTCCGCTTGTCTCTGTCAGAATTCCAATATAGTTTCCTAGTTTCCCTTTCATTTTCTGGAGGGCTCTTGTATGTAATTGCGATATTCTGGATTCGGATACCTCTAAGATATTGCTGATTTCCTTCAAGGTCAAATCTTCATAATAATATAATACAATAACCTTCCGTTCCTTCTCTGTTAAAATTTCAAGAGACTGGGCAAGCATCTGCTTTAATTCCTCTTTCTCCAACACCTCTTCCGGGCTGTCAAAATGGGAATTCCGACCACTCCCCGCCTCATTGGATACTTCACTTCCCTGTTCTAAGAACTCATTTAAAGATACCACATTGGTTATCTTCATCTGGGACTGCCATTCCAGATACTCCTCTTCGGTAATGCCAAGACTGACCGCAATTTCTGCATCTGTTGCGCTTCTTCCGTGCATGGCTTCTATTTCTTTCATGGCAGCATCTATTTTCTTCTGCTTTTGCCTGATCGTCCGTGGAATCCAGTCCATCTTACGAATCTGATCCAGTATCGCTCCACGAATCCGCAAGCTCGCATAGGTTTCAAATTTGACATCTTTCATACTGTCAAACTTATCAATCGCATCAATCAGTCCAAATATTCCATAACTGACTAAATCTTCATATTCTACGTTATATCCCAAATACATGCTCAGGCGTCCGGCAACCACCTTCACTAAGGGGGCATACTCCAGTATTATCTTTTCTCTTATTTCAGAATTTCCTGCCTTCGCATACTCTTCCCATAGTTTCTTCTTTCCTGCTTCATCCATTTGCGCTTATACTCATTCCTTTTCGTCTGATTGCAGATTCTGTTCCAACTCATCCTCTGCTACGAGTTCCTTCTCGATTACCTCGCCTTCCTCCATGTTGGCTTCTTCTATCTGCGCTTCAAATTTATCCAGCATTCGCTTAATCAAACAGCCTGCTATATAAAAACAAAGTAAAACACATAATAAAACAGTTAGCATTGTTCCGGTATCATAATGCAGTATCCGCATTGCGATACTGCTGACAGCACCCGCAAGAAGCATGACAAAGGGCGGAATCAGCTTTCGCTTTTTTGCTTTTGCTTCTCGTGCCCATTCCTCTTCTTTCGTTATTTTCTTTCCTGCTACATCTTTTTCCATAGAATTCTTCACTTTATGCTATATCTTATATTCTTCCTTGCCAACTGCACGTATTACAAAATCACCCGTTTCCGGATAAAAAATAACGGTTCTTCCATAATTTTTTCCTGTATCTTCTGCGAGTATCGGAATTTTCAGTTCTGCGAGCTTCTTCTTGGTTGCCTCTACATTGCGTTCCCCAACACGAACCATGTCGTTCTTGCTCTGGAAAGCAAACATCTGCGCACCACCTGCAATCTTTGCAACCAGCCTTGCTCTGTTTGCTCCTTTTGCAACCACTTTTTTCACCAACTCTTCAATACCGGTATCTGCGAACTTGGGAATATTGGTATTATTACGGATAGAGGTGCTATCCGGTAACATAACATGTGCTAACCCGCCAATTTTCGTTACCGGGTCGCGTAAAGCAATTCCTACGCAGGAGCCAAGCCCCAATGTGGTAATACTATCCGGGCTGACACACACATTTAAATCGGCCATGCCGACTTTTATCACATTGCCCATTTTATTGACATCTCCTGTTTACACTCTTACTATGGCTTTTTATTTAATTCCCAAAGCTGATAATATCTTGCCATAAGAATCCAAATCCGGTATTAAAATAAAATATCCGTCTAACACTATCTCATCGAAAAACTGTGTCTGTATCAGTAATATTTTGTCTCCGATTGCCCCAAACTCGATTGCCGGAACGCTTAATATCGCCCCTGCCATATCTACAGTCAAATCAGGCACAGATGGATAAATGGTCAGATTTGTCAAGGTAGACAAAGAATTCAGGTAAGCTCCCGTAATAATATTACCGACTTCCTTCAAAGCAGATAATTCCATCTCGGAAAATTCTTCTCCTTTTACTTCCATTCCCATCAGTTTTGCAACCAGATGCCTTGCTGCCTGCTTCTCTAAGAGGAACATAATACTTCCGGTAATATCGCCTTCAATCCCAAGATAAATACCTGCCATGATGAGTTCTTCCCCACCCATCATTTCACCCAGTTCTTTAAACTCCAACAGCTTAACCTGGGGAACAGACATGTCCACCTTGCACTGCATCATCTGTGCCAGTGCAGTGGTAGCATTGCCTGCTCCGATATTTCCTAATTCCTTTAATACATCAAAATATTCATTTGACATCTGTTCCAGGGTAATTTCGCTCACAGTTAAAAATCCTCCTAAGCGTTCTCTAGTACAACTGTATTTAAATCCAATAAAGAAATCAGACCACCTTCATATTTACCGATTCCATACAGGAAATGGTCTTTCTCATCCCGTGAATCATAAGACATTTTTTCTATCTGGTCTTCTTCCAGTGTTACTACTTCTTTTACTTCATCTACAATAATACCAATCGTTCCCTGCTGCTCCAACTTCAAAATGATAATTCTGCTTGCCTTGGTCTCCACATCTGGCTCCAGCCCCATTTTAATTCTGATACTCATAACAGGAATTACTTCCCCACGAAGGTTGATGACTCCTTTTAAATACTCATCCACCTTAGGTACTCTGGTAATATGCTGCATTCTTACAATGTTATCTATGTATTTGATATCAATACCATACTGTTCGTCTCCCAGTTTAATCACGATAAACTGTGTGCTGTCGCCAGCTACTTTGATTTCTTCCATGTTACTGTTCCTCCCTCCGGTTAAATCAATGCATTTGCATCCAGAATCAGTGCAACCTCGCCATCACCAAGGACAGTTGCGCCACTGATAATCTTGCACTTGGAAATATATTTACCAAGTGATTTGATTACGATTTCCTGCTGACCAATCAATTCGTCTACCACAAGACCTGCCAGTTTGTCGCCTTTCTTTACGATAACGACTACCAGATTGTCCTCCGGAGATTTCTTACTTGGGATATCCAGTATCTCATTCAGACGTACCAACGGAATAACGGTATCACGTAAGTGAATGACTTCCTCTGCCTGTACCAGTTTGATATCAGATGGGGAAATATCCTCAATAGTCTGAATGGAACCAAGGGAAATTGCATATTTTTCTTCGCCAATATCTACCATCAATGCCTGGATAATAGCAAGGGTCAATGGCAGTCTGATAATCCAGGAGCTTCCTACTCCCAGCTTGGATTTTACTTCTACCTCACCACTTAAAGCTTCAATCTTTGATTTTACAACATCAAGACCGACTCCCCTTCCGGATACATCGGATACCACGTCTGAGGTGGAGAATCCTGCGTGGAACAGTAAGTCAATGCTTTCCTTCTCAGACATATTTTCTGCCTGTTCCGGTGTGACAATGCCTTTTTCAATCGCTTTCTTCTTAACCGCTTCTGTATCAATACCATTACCATCATCTCTTACCTCGATGACAACATTATTGCCATCCTGATAAGCATCCAGGAAAATGGAACCAACTTCCGGCTTACCTCTTTCCTTACGGACTTCCGCAGATTCCAGTCCGTGGTCAGCCGAGTTACGGAGCAGATGCATCAGCGGGTCACCAATTTCATCTACCACGGTACGGTCAAGTTCTGTCTCTTCACCAGTCATGTAAAGCTCCATCTTCTTGCCCAGTTTCTTCTGCAAATCACGTACCATACGTGGAAATTTATTCACAGTGCTTTCAATAGGCACCATTCTTACCTTCATAACAGATTCATGAAGGGATGTTGTCACGCTTTCCAGATATTCAATCTGTTCATTGACTGCCGCGCTGGAAGTGCCGGAGGAGTTGGACGCAGATACCAGCGAGTTCTTGGCAATAATCAACTCACTTACCAGATTCATTAAAGTATCCAGTTTCTCAATATCCACTCTGACCGTTCTGTTTACTACCGGTTTATTGGCTGCCGGTTTCTTGTTATTGCTGCCCTTAGCAGTCTGCCGTGCTGCAGGAGCTGTCTCCTTTGTTTCTGCAGGCGCAGTGGTCTGAGGCTGCTCTACCGGTTTTTCTTCTTCCTTGGCAGGCTCTTCAACTTCCTCTGTGGAAGCAACCTTATCGATATCAATTACCCCACCTGTTACATCTTCAATTTCAGATACATTCTTAGCAGCGGCAATAACCTGCTCCAAGGTACTGTCGGAAATAATCACAAGGCTGAAATCCAAATCAAACTTTTCATCCTCAATGTCCTGGACGGATGGGCTTGATACAATAACCTCACTGGTTTCTTCAATCGCTTTAAATACCAGGAAAGCTCTGGCTGCCTTTAAAATACAGGATTCCTGAATCTTAACCGTTAATCCGAAAATCTTCTTTCCCTGTTTTACTGCTTCCTTCAATACCGTCTTCTCGGTATCGCCCAGTTTGATATCTGTCCACTTATCTGCACCGGATGCCGTTTCCTTAGGCTGTTCTGCCTGTGTTGGAGCTGCCGGAGCTTCTTTCCCTGCTGCGCTGCTTCCGTTTAAGATATCATTCAGCTGTTTAATCAACGGCTCATTATCATTCGTTCCTTCATCAGCCGTCTCTCTGATGTTGGTATTATATTCATCTAACGCATCCAGACACTGGAACAGCACGTCAATCATATTACCCTTTACCTGGATATTCCCATTACGTACTTCCGAAAATACATTCTCCATATCATGGGTCAGTGTCTGCATTCTCTTATAACCCATGGTTCCTGCCATTCCCTTCAGGGAATGTGCCGCACGGAAGATTTCATTAATCGTATCCATGTTGGTCGGATCCTGCTCCAACGCAAGAATCTGCGTATTTAAGTTCTGTAAATGTTCATTTGTTTCATCAAGGAAAATCTCAAGATATTGACTTACATCCATGTTATTTTACCCCCACGTTCATTATAATTTCCTGTGCTATTTGTTCTAATGGTACAATCTGGTCTGCCAGCCCAGCTGTGACGATGCTCTTGGGCATACCATATACCGCACATGTACTTGCTTCCTGTGCAATCACGTGCACTTTCTTCTTTTCTTTCAGATGTTCAATTCCCTGGGTACCATCTGCGCCCATGCCCGTCATGACAACGCACACTATCTCATCATAATGGCTGGTCATCAGAGACTCATACATATAATTGGCGCAAGGCTTAACACCTTCTCTGGAAGGTTCGTCTGAATAGTGGATGCTATACTTTCCAACCTGTGTAATGATATTCAGATGTTTTCCCCCTCTTGCAATATAGACCGTACCGGCTTCCAGTACATCCCCTTCAGCAGCTTCCTTTACGTGTACTTCACTTAAGGAGTCCAATCTTTCTGCCAAAGATGCTGTAAAGCCTGGTGGCATATGCTGCACCACCACAACTGGGCATTTTAAATTTGCCGGTAATTTCGGGATAACTGCCTGTAGTGCCTTAGGTCCTCCAGTGGAGCTTGCCAATGCCACTACTTTATTACCACGCACTGCCGTGGAAGAACGGCTTACCAGTTCTACTACCTTTCTGGTATCCTTGATTTCTTCTATATTGAAGGCTTTGGTAATGCTGATATTCCTGGATTCTGCTACTGCCGCAAGAGTAGCCAGCATACGTTCTTTGAAGTCATCATCCCGGCAATCCAGTGCATTAGTCGGCTTATGAATAAAATCAATTGCGCCCAGTTCCAATGCATCCAGTGTTGTCTTGGCACCTTCCATGGTATCGGTGCTTGCCATCATGACTTTCGCCTGGATTTTTCTCTTCTGCAATTCCCGCAGAAGCTCCAGTCCGTTCATCTTCGGCATATTAACATCCAACACTACCGCATCATAGGTCTTTCTGCTAAGAAGGTCCAGTGCATCCAGACCATTTATCGCCCGGTCTTCCACATGGAATCTCTTATCACTATTGATTATATCACAGAGTACCCTTCTCATGAGTGCAGAGTCGTCAACAAGTAATATATTTTTCATACTAATCCTCATTTCTGCGCATATTATTACCCTTTTTGCTTCTTTAAAGTCTTGCGTTCCTCATCAAAAATATATTTGATGATTTCCTCTCTGTCATCCGCATCCATGTTAATATACTGCACACGATGCTCATAAATTCCTTTCCGGTTCTCTATCTCTTTTACACTTAATACTTTTCCGAGAAGCGTATATTCCTTGCTCTGTCCGTTTACCATCAGACGATATTTGCAGACAATCGTGCTTTGCGCCTCATAAGCATAGTTGGCTACAAAGCGAAGCCCTCCGCCACTGATGTCCACAATAACACTCGCCTTTAAAGGCAGTTCCGGTATAATGCCTTTGATGTCTTTTTCTGCAAGAGGAATCTCTTCCTCCTTCAGCTGCCTGGAATTCATTTCCAATGCACAGCTGAACCGGTAATATTCCCTTCGCTGGTATCGCCTTAAATTACTGACTAAATCCAGTACCAGAATATACATACTGTTATTTTTATAGCGGTCTGCGACTCTGGCATAGCACTGGTACAATACATTGTCACCATAAAAATACAAATCGTACTCTCCGTCAATCGGTAACAGAATCAGTTTGGCCTTTTCCATCGGCATCGCTATCTCGATTCTGTCCTCACTGATAATATCCAGTACCTGACTGGTATGTACTTTCTGTTGTTCATTTCCCTGGCTGCCTGCTTTGGTCCGGTTGATTGCCTGTAAATCCACCCGGCATCCCGGTACTACGTATTTTGATAGAATTCCTGCCATCTTCTATCTCCTATCTACTGTTTTATCGTTTTGAAATGATATGGGAAAAGAACGCCGCCATACCACGCTTTGTCACATTTTGATTCAATTCTTTGTGCATCAGTTTCGCCGCCAGCATTTCATAAGCCACTGCAGATTTACACTTAGGATCATCAATAGAAACCGGCATCTGCTGCATCACAGCTTTCGCCAGATGGTCATCCTGCGGTACCATTCCCAGATAGGTAATGGGCAGTTTCAGATACTTTGTTACCACTGTCTGCAATTTTAGAAACAGCACCTCTCCCTCATCTTCCTTTGTAACCTTATTGGCAATTACCTTTATCTGTGAAGTTTCCTTGGAAAATCCCGGATGCCGGTTTAATGCCTTAATCAGAGAATAGGAATCGGTAATAGAAGTGGGCTCCGGTGTGGTAACTAACAGAATCTCTCCACTTGCTACCAGAAATTCCAGCACGGCATCTGATATGCCTGCTCCGGTATCTACTATAATAATATCTGTCATGGAATCTAATTTTTCCAGATTCCGGATAATATAATTCAAATAATCTTTACTGAGATTGGCCATTCCTGCAATGCCGGAACCTCCTGAGATAAATCCAATCTCCATCGGTCCCCAGGTAATAATGTCCTGGATACTTTTTCCTTGATAGATTAAATCACACAGATTATATTTGGGTACTGCCCCAAACATAATCTCAATATTAGCAAGACCGAAATCCGCATCCAGAATAATGACCCGCTGTCCCATCTTTCGGAACTGTACAGCCAGATTGATGGATGTGTTAGACTTTCCTACTCCTCCCTTTCCGCTGGTAACGGTAATTACCCGTGCCAATGGTTTAGGGTTGGGCTGGCTGCCTGCCTTTATAATATTTCTTAACTGTTCAGCCTGGTCCATTAGGCTTCCTCCTTAGTTTTTACCGCCGAGTAATCTCTTCACTATCTTCTGTGGATTAAATTCTCCAATGTCATCGGGTACATTCTGTCCACAAGTAACATAGGATAACGAAGCACCTGTATAAAGCTTCATATTAAACAAACTTCCCAAGGTTGTTGTCTCATCCAGTTTGGTAAATATCAGTTTATAGTCTGCAATATCCTCATAAGAATCGGCTATACTGATTAAATCCTTGTATTTGGTTGTTGCACTCAGCACCAGATAAATCTCTTTCTCTGCCTTCTCATCAATAGAATGTATCAGCTTGCACATATTGTCTTTCTGTACATCATTCTGATGGGAATGTCCTGTCGTATCGATAAGAATATAATCGTACTCTGAAAATTCCTCCAGACAGCTTATCAGGTCTTCCTCGCCATAAATAATCCGGAATGGTACTTCCAGGATATTGGCATAGGTACGAAGTTGCTCCGCTGCCGCAATCCGGTAAGTATCTGCTGTCAGAAGGGCTACCTTCTTCTTCTCATCCACACAGAAATGAGAGGCTATCTTAGCAATGGTCGTGGTCTTTCCCACGCCGGTAGGTCCAATAAAAAATACAACCTTAGGGCCTTTCTGTGCCGGTGTAACACTGCTTGGTTTGCCAAATTTCAGTATCATCTTCTGATAAATATTAGCCAGTGCATAATCAAACGGAATGCCAGGCTTATTGACCTGCGCAATTTCATCCATTATTTCTTTGGCATACTGCTCATCCACCTCATTCTCCAGCATGGTGGTATGTAACAGTTTCATAAACTTCTCTGTTTCCGTCTCTTCTGCCGGTTCTTCCTCTTTTTCCGGTTCTTCCTCCGGCTTCTTTAACTGCTGTGCTAACAACGACTGTAAACTATCCAGTTTTTCTTCGATAGCACTGCTTTCTTTTTTCTCTTCTGCTTCCTGTTTCAGGGCTGTCACGCTTCTGTCCGGCATCTCGTTCTGAAGTGCCTTGTTCTGACTGGAAGCAATTACCTGATTAATCGCAGAAACTGCAGAAGTATATTTCTCACTTTCCTCTTCCAAGGCAACCGTTACTTCCGTAAGCTGTGGTCTGAGCAGCGCAAAAAATCCTTTTGGTTTGATTTTTTTCACGTTCATGACAACAACACCGTCGCCCAGTTCCTTCTTCGCATTGTTCACTGCATCATTTTCTGTTTTTGCTGTAAATTTTTTAATTATCATTATGCTGTCACCATTCCTACGGATTGTAATTCAATATTTGACTCTATTTCATTATATGATATCACGACTAAATCCTTATAGTAATCCTCTGTCAGCTTCTTAAAGTACACACGTACAATGGGCGATGTGATGATAATCGGCATCTTGCCCAGATTCTCCAGTTTCTTAATCTCTGCCCCTGTGGAATCCATAATTGCCTTGGTTCTTGCCGGGTCAAGGGTCAGGTAAGCACCCTGCTCCGTCTGTTTCACGCTTGCCATAATTTCCTGCTCAATCTTAGGGTCCAGGGTTACTACACTGGAGGTCTCATTAGCAGGGAAAAACTTGTTGGAAATGGCTCTCTTCAGACTCTGCCTTGCATACTCTGTTAAAATATCGGTATCTCTTGTCGTTGGCGCATAATCTGCCAGCGTTTCGAAAATAGTCAGTAAATCTCTGATGGAAATACCTTCCCGTAACAGATTCTGTAATACCTTCTGAATCTCACCCAGCCCCAACAGCTTCGGTACCAGTTCCTCAATGAGCGATGGATTGGATTCCTTCAGGTTATTGACCAGATTCTGCACATCCTGTCTGGTCAACAGCTCTGCTATGTACTGTCTGATGATTTCCGTCAGATGGGTCGCTATGATAGATGGTGGGTCTACTACCGTATATCCCATACTCTCTGCACGTTCTCTCTGCCCTTCGGTAATCCAGATAGCCGGCAGATGGAAAGATGGTTCAAAAGTAGGAATACCGGTAATCTCTTCTTCTACATAACCTGGGTTCATCGCCATATAATGGTCAAACAGGATTTCCCCTTCACTAACCTGTACCCCTTTTATTTTAATAATATATTGGTTTGGATTCAACTGGATATTATCTCTTAAACGGATAATTGGTACTACCGTACCCAGCTCCAGTGCAATCTGTCTACGAATCATTACCACACGGTCTAACAGGTCGCCACCCTGGTTGACATCCGCTAATGGAATAATACCATATCCAAACTCTAACTCGATAGGGTCTACCTGCAACAGACTGGTAACATTCTCCGGCTGTCTGATTTCTTCTGCCGCAGCTTCCTCTTCGTCTGCTTCGTGCTCTATCTCGGCTGTTTCAATGGTTCCTGCCATGACTCTTCCAACAATAATAAAGATAAGACCCAGGGCGACGAAAATTATCGTATTTAATGGGGTAATAATACCAAGCATGGCAATTACCGTACCAACCAGATACAGTACCTTCGGTGTTCCGAAAAGCTGACTGATTAGCACCGTACCAAAATCAGCATCCTTGGAACCCTTGGTAACCAGAATACCAGTGGAAAGAGAGATTAGCAGAGAAGGAATCTGGCTTACCAGACCATCACCAATCGTCAGAATCGTATATTTATTCAAGGCATCTGCCATTTCCATATTCTGCCGTAAGACACCCATGGCAATACCGCCTACAATATTGACTGCTGTGATAATCAGACCTGCGGTAGCATCTCCTTTAACGTACTTAACCGCACCATCCATGGAGCCGAAAAAGCTTGCCTCCTCCTGAATTTTATCTCTTCGTTTCTTAGCTTCCGCATCGGTAATGGCACCAGTATTTAAATCAGCATCAATCGCCATCTGCTTACCTGGCATCGCATCCAGTGTAAATCTGGCAGTTACTTCAGCCACACGCTCAGAACCTTTGTTGATAATCATAAACTGTACGATAATCAGAATGATAAAAACGATAACACCGATAACCAAATCGCCGCCGCCTACATACTGGCCAAAAGTAGCAACTACGTTACCAGGGTCACCGGTTGTCAGAATCAATCTGGTAGAAGAAACGTTCAGCGCAATTCTGAAAATGGTAGTAAACAGCAGAATCGTTGGATAGTAAGACATATTCAGCACTTCATTGGCAAACATACAGCCAAACATAATCGTAAATGCCACCGCAATATTACATGCCAGCAATACATCCAGAAGCCCGGATGAAATCGGTACAATCAGCATGATAAATGCTGCAAGAACGTATGCTGCTACCCCTACATCCGCTTTTTTCAGCTTTCCCATGAATGTGCTTTCTCCTTTCCGTCTTATTTTTCCATTCTATACTTCTCCCTTACGAATAACAACCGTTATGAATCATAATTCTCTTCAGGAGTTTGCTAAACCTTGCCCTGTAAATGATATACAAAAGCCAGCACCTCTGCTACCGCCTGGTATAATTCCGGTGGAACCAGTGCACCTACATCCACGTTGGCATACAACATTCTGGCAAGTGGTTTATTCTCAACAATTTCTACTTTATTTTCTCTGGCAATCTCTTTTATCTTCTGTGCCAGATAATCAGCACCTTTCGCTACCACATAAGGAGCATCATACTGCTCCGGGTCATACTTGATAGCCACTGCAAAATGAGTCGGGTTGGTAATAACCACATCTGCTTCCGGCAGCTGCTGCATCATACGTCTGCGGGAAGCCTCCTGCATCCTCTGACGCTGTTTTCCTTTAATCTGCGGGTCACCTTCCTGGTTTTTAAATTCATCTTTGACTTCCTGCTTCGTCATCATCATATCTTTTTTAAATTTCCGTTTCTGATAAATCCAGTCCAGAATTGCTATAATCATGTAAAAGAGTGAAATCCGGATACCCAGATTGATGACAAATTTTCCAATCAGCAAAATTCCCTGATTTAAGGAAATTCCGTACAAATCATAAATAGATGGCATATTATCCCGAAGATATGCGTATACCACATAACTAATCAGCGCGATTTTGGCAATGGATTTTATTAATTCCGCAAGAGAATTGACTGAAAAAATTCTCTTAAACCCACTGATGGGACTTAATTTATTGAACTTTGGCTGCAATGGTTTCGTGGTAATCTTCCATTTAACCTGCACAAAGTCGGTCACAAAAGCAATCAGCATACCGACCAACAGAAATGGTGCCATAATGAGCAAAACCCTTGCCAGACTGTTGATAAACAGGCTGCTCATGGTCTGGTCCTGAATGTTTCCGTCATACAGTTTAACCATTTCCGGAATCATTCCAAAAATATACTCCATACTAGCAACAAAGTAATCGCCCATATATCGGGCCCAGAAATACAATAGCAGAAACACCGCCAGAAGTTCAAACGCACTGGTCAGCTCCTTACTCTTGGCAACCTGACCTTCTTTTCTTGCATCCTCCAATTTCTTGGAGGTAGGTTCCTCTGTTTTCTCTCCACCAGGTCCATCCTTGGCAAAGAACTGAAGGTTATATGAAAGAATCACATCATTCCCTCCACAAACGATACTATCATACGTTTCATCTCTGTAAACACAAAATCTGCTGCACTGGGCAACATTCTTACTGTCAGAAATAACATTACCAGTCCTACCAGTACCTTTAACTGCATACCTACCGCAAACATATTCATCTGTGGTGCTACCTTGGCAAGTACACCAAGCACACAGTTTAAAAGAAGCATGGCACAGAAAATCGGCAAAATAATCCGGAAGCCAATGATAATATAGTCTCCCAGAAACATAATAACGGAATCCAACAATGCTTCCGGGCGAATAACTGCCCCATTGATAGGAATCAACGTAAATGTATCTATCAATGCCTGAAGCAGATACCGGTGCATTCCCGATATAATCATAATCAGAGTAAATGCATACTGATACAGCACGCCGGTAAACGTTGACTGTTCCTTCGTTGCCGGGTCGAGCAGTGACACCATGGAAAGTCCGATTTCCATATCGGCTATACTTCCTGCGAAGCTGGTCACCGCCATACATAGCTGCGCACCCCAGCCGATAAGGAATCCGGTAAGGGCTTCCTTCAATACAATCACTGCATATCCTAACAAGGTACTATACACCACCTCTGTTCTGTCCATAGACAAAAACATCAGATAGGCAAGGAAAACACTGAACCCAAGTTTTACCCTGGCAGGCGTATTACTCATACTGAAAAAAGGTGCTATATAGATAAAACAGGTAATTCTTACTAAAATCAGCAGAAAATACTCTAAATCTGCATAACTGAAAGTTATATCTATCATGCGTTCCAACTCCTATCTGATATAAAGACTGAAATTGGACCACAGATTTACCATATACTCCACCATATTATTCATAACCCAATGGCCTATCAGAATCAGAGTCACAAATATGGCTAATATTTTCGGTACAAAAGTAAGTGTCTGTTCCTGGATGGAAGTAACTGTCTGGAAAATACTGACAATAAGACCCACGCACAAGGATACTAATAATAGTGGTGCGGAACACTTAATGATTACATATAAAGCATTGCTTACGATTGCACTCACGTCATCTATTGTCATCTAACCACTTCCCTTCGTTTTGCAGGCAGCTTTCTTCTATAGAATTTGCTAATCAGCTGCTAATATATATAGAAGCTTTCCACCAGGTTCTTTATAATAAGATACCATCCATCTGCCAGAACAAATAATAATATCTTAAACGGCATGGAAATCGTCGTCGGCGGCAGCATCATCATACCCATACTCATCAGAGTCGAAGCCACGACCATATCAATAACAATAAACGGAATATAAATCATAAACCCTATAATAAATGCAGTACGGAGCTCACTGATAATAAAGCTTGGCACCAGAACGCTCATCGGAATTTCATCCAATTCCCCATTCCATTGTGTCCGGTTAATCTCCATAAACAGATTCACATCCTTCTTCTGAGTCTGTCTGTACATAAACTCCCGAATCGGAATAGCCGCCTTCTGTAATGCTTCCTCCTGCTCCAGTTCTCCTGCTTCATAGGGAACTACCGCCTCCGTATAAATGGTAGTCAGCGTAGGCTGCATAATAAAAAACGTTAAAAAGAGCGCGATTCCTATCAAAACTGTGTTAGGTGGCGCGGTCTGTGTGTTTAATGCTGCCCTCGTAAAATGCAGAACAATGATAATTCTGGTAAAAGAGGTTAGCATAATAATCAATGACGGTGCAACAGCAATCAAAGTAAGGATAACGAGAATCCGTAAAGTACCATTCACACTACCATTACCATCGTTGTATGTAACCGTCACCGTATTGGCTATATTCAATTCTGCTAAATCATCGGCATTCTCAGAAGTACCCGGTTCTTCAATATTCGTCCTCTCATCACTGGTTCCTGTGAGATTAGACTCCCTGTAAGGAGTGTCCGTAGACGCATATACCATTGTCTTCTGACTGATACACAATATGCCTGCCATGAATAGCAGGCATATCACTTTCGCTAAATGATGTCCGGAAAAATATTTTTTCATTCGTCTCGCCCATCTTCTTTTTCCAGAAAATTTTTCTTTTGAACCCGATTTAAGATATCCTTAAACCCGGCCATAGAAGTACCTTCCGAAAGCTTTAACTCTTCTTCCGGTATCTCTGTCAGCATGGTAACTGTGTCTTTGCAGACTGCCAATGCCAGATACTTGTTTCCTATTCTGACTATCTGTATGTATTTATTATTTGACAGTCTAAAGCTCTCTAACAGCTCCATATTAGTATTTGTACTCTTCCCCTTCTGATAGCCTGCAATCCATCTTGTTACAAACCAGGTAAGTGCCAGTACAAACAGAAAAATGACTAATACCGTCATAAGTTGTGCATAAGAATCCACCCTTGATACGGCAAGAAGCATTATCCCACAACCTTCTTTACGGCTTCTAATACACGGTCAGCCTGAAATGGTTTTACAATAAAGTCCTTTGCCCCGGACTGAATAGATTCGATAACCATCGCCTGCTGTCCCATTGCAGAGCACATAATTACCATAGCCCCCGGGTCAGCCTCTTTGATTTTCTTAAGAGCCTGGATACCATCCATCTCTGGCATGGTAATGTCCATCAATACCAAATCTGGTTTCAACTCATTATACTTCTCTACTGCTTTTGCTCCGTTTTCTGCTTCGCCTGCTACATTATATCCATTTTTGGTAAGGATATCTTTAATCATCATACGCATGAATGCTGCATCATCACATATCAAAATATTTTTAGCCATTTCTTTTCTCCTATTATCCTTTACTTAATAATTTCCGTTACACGAACACCAAAGCTTTCTTCGATAACTACTACTTCGCCTTTTGCAACAAATTTACCATTTACAAGTACATCTATCGGTTCACCAGCTATCTTATCCAGTTCGATAATCGTACCCGGTGCAAAATCCAGAATTTCAGCAATCGACTTAGAAGTCCTTCCAAGCTCCACCGTAACTTCCAATGGGACATCTTTTATTAAGCCGATGTTTTCCTGGCTCTGCATTGGATTAAAATCACTTGCAAAGTTCTGGAATTGTGCCGGCTGAATGTTCATCGCCTGTTGCATGCCCATTTGGTTCATGTTCATCTGTGGCATTCCCATCTGTCCCATGCCCATCTGGTTCATGTTCATCTGTGGCATTCCCATCTGCCCCATACCCATCTGGTTCATGTTCATCTGTGGCATTCCCATCTGTCCCATGCCCATCTGGTTCATGCCCATCTGGGAAGTATCCATCTGTGGTGCCATCTGTTGGCTCATGTCTGCAGAGCCAGACTGTTGCGCCTGCGGCTGTGATGCAGACTGTGGCTGTGCCTGTGGTGTCGGCTGTGGCGTCGGCTCCGATTCTGCTCCACCGGACTGATTATTAATAAAGGTATTGCACAATTCTTTTGCAAATTCAATTGGGTACAACTGCATAATAGAGGAATCTACCAAATCATCAATCTGCATTCGGAATGCAATCTTTACAAAAGTGCCTTCCAGAAAAGATGCAATATCTCCGCCTCTCTCAAAAGCAGATAAATCTACCAGGCTTGCCTCCGGGGGGCTGATATCTATCATCTTGCCAAGCATAGTGGAAAGAGACGTTGCCGCAGAACCCATCATCTGGTTCATTGCCTCGGATATTGCGCTTAAGTGTAATTCCTCCAGCTCTCCATCCGTATTGCTGCCATCACCACCCATCATCAGGTCCGTGATAACCTTTACATCATGTTCTTTTAACACCAGAATATTGGAACCATCCAGTCCCTGTGTGTATTTAATCTGAATAAATACACAAGGTCTCTCATATTCTACTATGACATTGTCCCAAGTTGCCAACGTTACCACCGGCGTCGTAATATTGACTTTACGGTTTACCAGTGAATATAAGGTAGTTGCTGAAGAACCCATGCTGATATTGGCGACCTCACCAATCGCATCTCTTTCAATATCAGAAAGAAGTGATTCATCTACCTTTGCCTTTGGTTTCGGATTTGAATTTGTCTCCGATGTCGTTGATTCGGTGGTACTGTTATCTGCATCGTCTCCTGAAGTATCCATACCATTTAACAATGCATTTATTTCATCTTGTGATAACATTCCATCCATTTATCTATTCCCCCTCTCTAATTACCGATGTTACTCTGACTGCATATCTGTCTTTGTTAGAACCCGGTAATGCGGTGAATTTTTCCAAATTGCCGACGTATACCTTCAAATCATCGTCTACGCCGCTATCCAAACGAATAATATCGCCCACTTGCAGATTCACAAAATCATTTACCGATATCTGTGCTTTACCTAACACTGCCTTAATCGGGACATCTACCCTCTTAATCAGGGCTTCAATATACTCTTCGAAATCTTCTTCATTCTGCTTCTGCATGTTAGCATACCAGAACTTGGTATTCAACTTGTCCATTACACTTTCCAGTGTAAAGAACGGCAGACAGATATTCATGAAGCCTTCCACATCTCCTATCTTCACATTTAATGTGACGATAGCCACCATGTCATTTGGTGCAATAACCTGAGCAAACTGGGAATTCGTCTCAATCCGCTCCATAACAGGATTTAAATCCACTACATTGCGCCACGGTTCCCGCATAAGCTGCATACAGACAACCATCATCTTTTCTACAATGGTCATCTCTATCTCCGTAAAATCACGATTTTTCTCCAGCGGATTTCCCGTTCCTCCCAGCATTCTATCAATCATCGCAAATCCCAGCTGGGATGCCAGTTCTATAATAATCGTGCCGTTTAGTGGCTGGAAATTAACAATTCCTAAAATTACCGGATTCGATAATGCATTGGTAAATTCCGAAAAAATTACCGTCTCGGAACTTGCCACAGTAACCTGTACGCTCTTCCGCAGATAAACCGGAAGATTTGTGGATAAAAGTCTTCCATAATGTTCATATATCATTTCCAGTGTACGCAGATGTTCCTTGGAGAACTTCGTCGGTCTTTTGAAGTCGTAGTTCTTTATCTGCTTATCACTGCTGTCATTCATATTGTCCGTGTCCAACTCGCCGTTGCTCAAAGCCGCCAGCAAATTGTCAATCTCACTTTGAGATAGTACCTCACCCACAAAAATTCACCTCACTCTGTGGTGTTCTATATTCTAACCAATTCTTAACCTCTTACTGGAACATTATATCACTGAAAGAAACATTGAAAATAAAATCAGAATCAAACATCTTCTGGACTCTTTCCAGAATCTCTTCTCTCATCTTATCCTGATTGTCTCTTGCCTCTGTCAGAGTATACTGACTAATCACATTGTTTATCTCGCTTTTAATCAGGCTTTCCTTCTCCGCAATATTAGCTCCATAAGTCTTGTAACCATCCGACTGTGTATTCATAGACAGCGTTACCGACACAAGACAGAAATGACTCTTGCCATCTTCTTCGGTTTTTAATGGAATTGTCATGGATTCAGAAATATCATAAGTGGCAATATCGGACATTGGAATCGTTGCTTCCTCTTCCTCGTCATCTGCGCTTGCTGCAAGTTCCAGATTCAGCGCCGTGGAAATATTATCCACCAGAGCCGCTGTTTTCCTGGAGGCACTGGTTACACTGAACATCATGACTGCCGTCAGTGCAATATTTACTATCAGCAATGCCAATATGATAATCGAAATCAGATTTTTTTTCATAATTATTTTCTCCTTTAATATGAACTCAACGCATTATATATCTTAATCTCAACTCTCCGGTTCTTTGCCCTGCCTTCCGGTGTGGCGTTATCTGCAATCGGCACATACTCACCCCGTCCGGAATGTTTGATGTTTGCCGGGTCTAAACTGGTGGTTGAAACCAGATAATTGAACACAGAAAGTGCTCTGCCGTCACTCAGCTCATCATTGTTGGAATACTTTGTCCCAGACATCGGCACATTGTCCGTATGTCCTTCTATTTCGATAGTTCCTGTGGCATAGCTTTCCAGAATTGCACCAACCTGGTCAATAACCGGCTTGGCTTCCTCTTTCAAAAGGGTGCTTCCCGAGTCAAACAGCAATGCCCCCTTCAAAGTAAGCTGCACATACTGTGAAGTAAAGTCCACATCAATTTCCTTATTCATATTATTCTCATCAATGGCTTCCTGTATCTTCTCTGCAAGCTCCTGCGATTCTTCCGTCTGTGCTTCTTCCATCGTTTCCTGTGCAGAAGCCACATCTTCCGATACAATTTCTCCATCGTCCATCTTACCAGTACTGTTTATGTATTCGTCCAGCTCATTTAACTGGCTGACTCCATTGCTAATC
>ERZ1026850.456-NODE-456-length-25531-cov-7.509892_pt1 | contig 25531 bp, 22 predicted proteins | sample MGYA00380155_ERZ1026850 | MGnify/ENA primary metagenome ERZ1026850 (study PRJEB33269, sample SAMEA4719791) | human gut metagenome | biome: human-associated habitat; feature: organic feature; material: feces | place: Cameroon | collected 2013-10 ... | reverse complement strand
GCACTTTGCAAGATTAAATTCCATATAGGGATGGAATTTAACTTTGCAATTGACTTGCCGGAAAAATATAGAAATAAAAACAAAAATTTCGTTGACAAATGGGTGCCTCCTATGTATAATTGGTTAAGTGTGAATAGGAGAGAATTATGCAGATTCATTTATCAGATATTACAGACAGTGAAGGAAAAATCATACAGATCAGTTCTGAAGTGGAATTAGAAAAAATTGCATTTCAGATGGGAGAATTTCCGGTTTTGGATAAGACTCCTGCTGAACTTAAAATTTCCAATACAGGAAATAAGGTTCTTGAACTGACAGGCAAAGGCAGTATTACTGTAGGAATTCCATGTGACCGTTGTCTGGAACAGGTATCCGTTTCAATTCCATATGAGATTAACCGCAAGCTGGATATGAAACAGTCTGATAAAGACAGAGTAGAAAATCTGGATGAAAATGACTATCTCACTGGCATGGACCTGGATGTGGACCGGTTGGTCTATCTTGAGGTACTGATGAGCTGGCCTTTGAAAGTTCTTTGCAAAGAGGACTGCAAAGGAATATGCAGCCAGTGTGGGAAGAATCTGAATGAGGGTCCCTGCGGATGTGCAGAGGAGCCGAAGGATCCCCGTATGGCAGCCATCAGTGATATATTTAGTAAATTTAAGGAGGTGTAACCTATGTCCATATGTCCAAAGAACAAATCATCTAAAGCTAGACGTGATAAAAGACGTGCAAACTGGAAAATGAGTGCTCCAAATCTGGTAAAATGCAGCAAATGCGGCGCCCTGATGATGCCTCACAGAGTTTGTAAAGAATGCGGAAGCTACAATAAGAAAGAAATCGTGAAAGTTGAAGACTAATCACAACGAATGAAGCAGAATCCTTTTCAGGATTCTGTTTTTTTCAATCAAAATCTATGTTTTGGAGGGAAAAATGAAACAAAAGAATCAGATTACAGAAGGAGTAATCTGGAAACAGCTATTAATATTCTTTTTTCCGATAGTAATCGGTACCTTTTTTCAGCAAGTATATAATACGGCCGACAGTATTGTTGTCGGTCGTTTTGTAGGTAAAGAGGCGCTTGCAGCCGTGGGTGGTTCTGTTAATCAGATCGTAACCCTGATTGTGGAAGTTTTTGTCGGACTGACATCCGGTGCCTCTGTGATCATGGCCCAGTTTTACGGAGCACGCGACCACAAGAACCTGAATAAAACATTGCATACAGCCTATGCCTTTGCAATAGTGATCGGAGCAGTGGTTGGTATTATCGGATTTCTGATCTCAGAAAATGTTCTTACTGCCATGAAGACCCAACCGGAACTAATGGAAGACTCTGTTATATATCTTCACATATATTTCTGCGGAATGATTTTTAATATCATTTATAATATGGGGGCCTCTGTCCTCAGAGCTGTAGGAGATTCCAAAAGACCATTATATGTGCTGATCATGACATGTGTTCTGAATATCATACTGGACATTCTGCTGGTCGTGATCTTTCAGCTTGGAGTCCGGGGCGTTGCTCTGGCAACCGTCACCTGCCAGGGAATCAGTGCCATTATGGTTACGTTGATTCTGATGAAGGGAAATCCTCTGTTTCAGCTCAGACTGCGTGAAATACGTTTTTATGCAGTATCGCTTAAGTCTGTACTCAGAATCGGTATTCCGGCAGCTATGGAAGCCGCAATGTATACGGTTGCAAATCTGATCATTCAGGTTTTTGTAAATGGCCTGGGAACAGATACGGTTGCAGCATGGGGAACATTTGCCAAAATTGATGCAATTTACTGGATGGTCGTAAATGCTTTTGGAATTGCAATTACAACCTTTGTCGGACAGAACTATGGTGCCGGCAAAATAAAGCGTATGCGAAAAAGCGTCCGGGTATGTCTTCTCATGTCTTACACAGGTGCAATTCTTGTCAGTGCAACGCTCTATATGCTGGCAGAACCGCTGTACAGACTTTTTACGACAGACGCAAATGTAGTTCATATAGGTGTGGAGATGATGCACTTTTTGCTGCCGTCTTATTTTATTTATGTAGCAATCGGCATATTATCCGGTGCATTACGAGGTGCAGGAAGAGTACTCGTTCCGATGTTGCTGACATGTGGCGGTGTCTGTCTGTTTCGAATAATCTGGATGTTTGGCGTCTTTCCGATTTATTCCGGAATCAGAACAATCATGCTGAGTTATCCTGTATCATGGGGAATTACAGCGGTTTTATTTATCATATATTATTTTAAAAAATTTCCAAAAGAAAAACATAGTTTACAGTAAGGAGTATCTGAATGAATGTATTAAATCTGGAGCATATCAGTAAAACCTACGGTGAAAAAGTGATTTTTGATGATATATCCTGTGGTATCCACCAGGGAGATAAAATTGGTATCATAGGTATCAATGGAACAGGAAAGACAACGTTTCTGCGTATTCTGGCAGGATTGGAAGAAGCGGATGAAGGTCAGGTTATAACCCAGAATGGCCTTCGTATCACGTATCTTTCTCAGCACCCGGAATTTCCGGATGGTGCAACGATCCTTTCTTATGTGACACAGGGACAGCGAGAGCAGAGCTGGAACCCGGAAACAGAAGCACATATGGTACTGAATAAACTCGGAATTGAAGATCACGAAGAAGAGATTGCACATCTTTCAGGTGGACAGAAAAAACGTGTGGCTCTGGCTGCTGTTCTTGTTAATCCGACAGATGTCCTGATTCTGGATGAGCCTACGAACCATCTGGATAATGAAATGGCGTCCTGGCTTGAAGATTATCTGAATCGCTTTAAGGGAGTTGTCATCATGGTTACACATGATCGATATTTTCTTGACCGGGTAACAAATAAAATTCTGGAGATCAGTCATGGAAAAATATACAGCTACGAAGCAAAATATTCTGATTTTCTGGAAATGAAGGCACAGCGTGAGGAGATGGAAATGGCATCTGAACGCAAGAAACAGAGCATTCTCCGCATGGAAATCGAATGGGCAAAAAGAGGCTGCCGTGCAAGGAGTACCAAACAGAGAGCCCGTCTTGACCGTCTTGAGGCTATGAAGAACACAACAGCACCTGTCCGCGATCAGAGTGTCGAAATTGATTCTGTCGAGACAAGAATGGGTAAAAAGACGATCGAACTGCATCACATTGCCAAACGCTTCGGAGACAGAATCTGCATTCGGGATTTTGACTATATCGTTCTGAAAAATCAGAGACTCGGCATCATCGGTCCGAACGGCTGTGGAAAATCCACCCTTCTGAAGATCATTGCCGGGATCATCCAGCCGGACAGTGGAACCGTAGAAATTGGTGAGACTATTAGGATCGGCTATTTTTCACAGGAAATCGAAGATATGAATTCCTCTCAGAGAGTCATTGATTATATTAAAGATGTAGCTGAATTTATTCCGACAAAGGATGGTCTGATCAGTGCTTCCAAACTGCTGGAACAGTTTCTTTTCGATCCGGCCATGCAATATGCGCCGATTGAAAAACTTTCCGGAGGTGAAAAGAAGCGCCTCTATCTTCTGAAGGTTCTTGCGGCTGCTCCAAATGTACTTCTTCTCGATGAGATTACAAACGATATTGATATCCCGACTCTGACGATCCTGGAAGATTATCTGGATTCCTTTGCCGGAATCGTGATTGCCGTATCACATGACCGATATTTCCTCGATAATCTGGCAGATCGTATTTTTGAATTTGACAGAGAAGGAAATCTGACTCAGTATGAAGGTGGTTATACCGATTATCTGGAGGCAAAAAAACGCAAAGAAGGTGCTGTTTCCGAGGAAAACGAAAACAACAGAAATAGTTCTGCCGGAAAATCGGTTTCCGATGAACCAAAAGAAGAAAAAGCTTCTGTAAAAACCTGGAAACAGAACAAAACTTCAAAATTAAAGTTCAGTTATAAAGAACAACGAGAATACGAGACCATTGATGAAGATATTGCATCACTGGAAAGTAAAATTGCAAAATTGGATGCAGATATTATGGCGAATGCCACAAATTCCGGTAAACTGAACGAACTGACACAGGAAAAAGAAGCTGCAGAAGCACAGCTTGAAGAAAAGATGGATCGCTGGGTATATCTGAATGATCTGGCAGAACAGATAGCAGCACAAAAGTAAAGGTGAACAATAGCATCATTTCACATCTGATACAATAATCGCAGATGATATGCGAACAGACTTGATTTTCCAAAGATTCTTTAGTATGATAAAGTTTGAGAATTTTTCAGATAAATCACGTTTTAATACAGATATACAGGAGGAAAAATATGGCAGAATTAGTAAAAGTAGTTGTAGATGCCATGGGTGGAGATTTTGCACCGGTGGAACCTGTAAAAGCTGCTGTTGAGGCAGTAAAAGAGAATAAAAATATTCTGGTCATTCTTACCGGCCAGGAAGAAGTGATACATTCAGAGCTTAAAAAATATCAGGATTATCCGACAGACAGGATTCAGGTAGTAAACGCAACAGAAGTGATAGAAACTGCGGAACCACCTGTATTTGCAATTCGTAAAAAAAAGGATTCTTCTATTGTTGTCGGTCTTAAAATGGTAAAAGAGCAAAAGGCAGATGCTTTTGTATCTTCCGGAAGTACCGGTGCAGTTCTGGTCGGTGGTCAGGTACTGGTTGGCCGAAGCAAAGGCGTAGAACGTCCGCCGCTCGCTCCATTGATTCCGACAGCAAAAGGTGTTTCTCTTCTGATCGATTGTGGCGCAAATGTTGATGCAAGACCTTCTCATCTGGTACAGTTTGCCAAAATGGGCTCCATCTATATGGAACACGTAGTCGGTATCAAAAATCCACGTGTTGCCATTGTAAATAATGGAGCAGAAGAGGAAAAAGGAAATGCCCTGGTCAAAGAGACGTTTCCTCTTCTCAAAGAAGTTGAAGGCATCAATTTCATCGGAAGTATTGAAGCAAGAGATATTCCGGCCGGTTACGCAGATGTCATTGTCTGTGAGGCCTTTGTCGGAAACGTTATCCTCAAACTTTATGAAGGCGTCAGTTCCGAGCTGATCCACAAGATCAAAGATGGAATGATGAGCTCATTAAAGAGTAAAATAGGAGCTCTCCTTGTCAAACCGGCACTGAAACAGACTCTTAAAAGCTTTGATGCAACAGAATATGGCGGAGCACCACTGCTTGGTCTTAAAGGTCTTGTTGTAAAAACACACGGAAGCGCAAAATCCATAGAGATTAAAAATGCTATTTTCCAGTGTATGCAGTTTAAACAGCAGAAGATTAACGAAAAAATAGCAGAACGGATCCAGCCGGCACGCTTTGAAGCCCCGGATAAGGAATAACAGAAAAGAAGGCAGATAAAATGGAACAATTGGAACAGATCATCGGATATACATTTCAAAACAAAAAATTACTGAAACAGGCACTGACACACAGTTCCTATGCAAACGAAAAAAAGCTTGGCAAGCTTGGCTGTAATGAGCGGCTGGAATTCCTCGGAGACGCTGTGCTCGAACTGATCAGCAGCGATTTCCTTTATGCAAAATTCCCGCAGATCCCGGAAGGCGAGCTGACCAAAAAACGTGCAAGTCTTGTATGTGAGCCAAGCCTTGCGTACTGTGCAAGACAGTTTGACCTGCCGCAGTATCTTCTTCTTGGAAAAGGAGAAAACATGACTGGCGGACGTAATCGTGATTCCATTGTCTCAGATGCAACGGAAGCTCTTCTGGGCGCCATTTATCTGGACGGTGGTTTTGAACATGCAAAGAAATTTGTCCTGAAATTTATATTAAATGATATCGAACGAAAACAGCTCTTTTATGACAGCAAGACAATCCTGCAGGAGATGGTGCAGGAAAAAGGTCTTCAGCCTGTAGAATATATTCTGACTGATGAGACAGGACCGGATCATGACAAACAGTTTACGGTCTGTGTTCAGGTGAATGGCCAGGTTGTAGGAAATGGAAGCGGCCATACCAAAAAAGCAGCGGAACAGGCTGCCGCATATCAGGCAATTCAGGAAAAGAAATTCTGATTTTATGCGTGATACATCCGTAAAAGAAAAACTGGCAGGTGAACTATGTATTTAAAGAATATTGAAGTATATGGCTTCAAATCCTTTGCACAGAAAATCAACTTTGAATTTCATAATGGAATTACCGGTATTGTAGGACCAAATGGCAGTGGCAAAAGTAATGTTGGCGATGCTGTTCGCTGGGTTCTCGGAGAGCAGAGTGCCAAACAGCTTCGTGGCGGTAATATGCAGGACGTTATTTTTTCCGGAACAGAAAACAGAAAACCGCTCAGTTTTGCTTCTGTATCAATAACTCTGGATAATGGCGATCACAAGCTTCCGGTAGATTATAACGAAGTAACAGTAACGCGCCGGCTTTACCGTTCCGGTGAAAGTGAATATCTGATCAATGGAAGTGGATGTCGACTGAAAGATATTCAGGAAATGTTTTATGACACCGGTATTGGTAAAGAAGGATATTCTATTATCGGTCAGGGACAGATTGACAAGATCCTGAGCGGAAAACCGGAGGAACGACGTGAGCTTTTTGATGAAGCGGCAGGAATCGTGAAATTTAAGCGAAGAAAAGCCACCACTTTAAAAAAGCTGGATGAGGAACGCCAGAATCTTGTCCGTGTGACAGATATCCTTAGTGAGCTGACCAAACAGCTGGAACCACTGGAGAAACAGTCTGAAACTGCCCGCATTTATTTATCCAAAAGAGAAGAACTCAAAGAACTGGATGTAAATCTTTTTCTTCTGGAACATCAGCAGACAGGAGAACTTCTCAGAGAACTGGAAGCAAAGCTGGCTCAGGCACAAAAAGAATTAGACGAAGCTCAGAAGGCCTATGAAAGAACCAGACTGGAATATGACCGCCTGGAAAAGGAACTGGAAGAACTGAATCAGAAGCTGGATACACTCAAAGAAGAACAGCAGCAGAATGCACTTCTGAAACAGCAGTATGAAGGCCAGGTACAGGTTCTTGAGGAGCAGATTTCCTCCGGTCGTCAAAACAGTGAACATTACAAAAACCGACTGAATTCTTTAAAAGAAGATCTGGAACGCAGAACACAGGAAAAAAACAGATTGCTTGAAGAAAAGCAGACACTGCAGAGCAAACTGAAAGATATAAAGAACAGACTTTCCAGAGAGACAGAAACACTTGAGAACATTGTTTTTAATGTAAATGAATGTACACAGGCTGTTGAAGATGGTAAGAATGAGATTATCGAGATCCTGAACAGCCGTGCAACGACCAAAGGTAAAGTACAGCGTTTCGATGCAATGCTGGAACAGTTAAATATCCGTAAGGCAGAGATCAGTCAGAGAATCCTCCGCCTCAAGAGCGAAGAAGAGGTTCTTGAAAAAGATCGCACAACAGCGCAGAAACAATATGATACCGTAACTGCGCTGATCGCTTCAACCAATCAGGAATGCGTACGTCTTGACGGAGAAGTACAGCAACTGCAGGAGACGCTCAAAAAACAGAATTCACAGATGGAAATCGGCCAGACTGCTTATCACAGAGAAGCATCCCGCCTGGAATCTCTTAAAAACATCACAGAACGCTATGACGGATATGGAAACAGTATACGCCGCGTTATGGAACAGAAAAAGAACGAGCCTGGAATCAAGGGTGTTGTTGCAGATATCATACACGTACAAAAAGACTATGAAGTTGCTATCGAGACAGCTCTCGGAGGAAGTATCCAGAACATTGTTACAGATAACGAACAGACAGCCAAGCGTATGATTGGATTTCTGAAGAAAAACAGATACGGACGTGCAACATTTCTTCCGCTTTCCAATATCAGTGGAAGAGGCGGACTGAATCAGCGTGATGTATTACAGGAGCCTGGTGTTATTGGAACTGCCAACACACTTGTAAAAGCAGACGATGAGTACAGCGAACTGGTCATGTACCTTCTGGGCCGTGTTCTTGTAGTCGATGATATTGATCATGCCATTGCTATCGGAAAGAAATACCGTCACAGTCTGCGTATGGTTACGATCGAAGGTGAATCTTTAAGTCCGGGAGGTTCCATGACAGGTGGTGCTTTCAAAAATAACAGCAATCTGCTTGGACGGCGTCGTGAAATCGAAGAACTGGAACGAAGCGTTGGAATCCTGAAGAAAGAACTGGAAGAGACACAGAAAGCAATTGGTGAAAATCGCAGCAAACGAAATGTACTTCGCGATGCGATCGCAGATTTTCAGCAGAAGCTCCGTCAGCAATACGTTGAACAGAATACTGCCAAGATGAACCTTTCTCAGCTGCAGGAAAAAGAAAACGAGATCCAAAACAGCTATCGTCAGATCGAACGAGAGCAGGATGAACTGCGTCATCAGGCAGGTGAGATCCGACAGGATCACAACAACATCACCAGAGAGCTGGAAGACTCTCAGAAAGATGAGAAAGAACTCGAAATCTTTATTGAGACCAAACAGAAAGAACTGGAAGAATGGAAAGCAGAAGAAACAGCAAAATCCCATGAACTGGAACAGATCCGACTGGAACTTTCCACTCTGGAACAGCAGAATCAGTTTCTTCTGGAAAACCTGAACCGACTGAATTCTGAAATAGATGCTTCTGAAACAGAGTCCAGAGAAATTACCGAAAACATTGTTCAAAGTAATGAAGAAATCCAAAGCAAAGAAAAGGGAATTCTGGAACTGAAAAATGCCGCACAGACATGTCTGGAAAAAGAAGATCACTTTAATGAACAGAGAATACAGTGGCAGGAAGAAAAAGAAAAACGAAGCAGCAGTCACAAATCATTTTTTGAAAAAAGAGACCATCTTTCAGAGAAGACTTCCCTCCTGGATAAAGAATGTTTCCGACTGCGCAGCCAGGCTGAAAAAATCGAAGAACAGCGTGAGTCGCAGATATCTTATATGTGGGAAGAATATGAGATCACTCCAAACAATGCGCTTCAGTATCGCAGAGAAGAACTCAGTGACAGTCAGGCTATCAAAAAGGATGTCCTGCGAATTAAGGATGAAATCCGTAAACTTGGTTCTGTCAATGTAAATGCGATCGAAGATTACAAAAATCTTCTGGAACGTCATACCTTTCTGTCCGGTCAGTACGAGGATATCGTCAAGGCAGAGGAAACGCTGGAAGGCATTATCCTGGAACTGGATGAGGGAATGCGCAGACAGTTTACTGAGAAATTCCGAGACATTCAGCGTGAATTTGACAAAGCTTTCAAAGAACTGTTCGGCGGTGGAAAAGGTACCCTTGAACTTTCTGAGGATGAAGATATTCTTGAGGCCGGCATCCGGATCATTTCTCAGCCGCCAGGTAAGAAGCTGCAGAATATGATGCAGCTCTCCGGTGGTGAAAAGGCTCTGACCGCAATCGCACTCCTTTTTGCGATCCAGAATCTGAAGCCATCTCCGTTCTGTCTGCTTGATGAGATTGAGGCGGCACTGGATGATTCAAATGTCGGACGTTTCGCATCATATTTACAGAAGTTGACGAAAAACACACAGTTTATTATAATAACGCATAGACGTGGTACAATGAATGCTGCGGATCGCTTATATGGTATTACCATGCAGGAAAAGGGTGTCTCAACTCTTGTATCCGTAGACCTGGTAGAAAATCAGTTGAGCAAATAATGAGGAGGACAGAGTATGGCAGAAGAAAAGAAAGGCTTTTTTAAACGTCTTGTCAGCGGTCTGACCAAGACAAGAGATAATATTGTAGCCGGGTTTGATTCTATTTTCAGTGGCTACTCCAGTATTGACGAGGATTTTTATGAAGAACTGGAAGAGATTCTGATCATGGGAGATATCGGAATCAATGCAACATCTGCAATTCTGGAACATCTGAAACAACAGGTGGCAGAAAAACATATCAAAAATCCGATGGAATGTAAACAGCTTTTGATCAACAGTATCAAAGAACAGATGCGTGTAGACAGCACAGAATATGAATTTGAAAACCGTAAATCAGTTATTCTTGTGATCGGAGTAAACGGAGTCGGCAAAACCACTTCTGTCGGCAAACTTGCCGGCAAGTTAAAGGATCAGGGGAAAAAGGTTATTCTCGCAGCAGCAGATACTTTCCGTGCAGCAGCAGGAGAACAGCTTGCCCAGTGGGCAACCCGTGCAGGTGTCGACCTGATCGGTGGACAGGCAGGTGCCGATCCGGCATCCATCGTATATGATGCAGTTGCAGCAGCAAAAGCAAGAAATGCAGATGTACTGATCTGTGATACAGCCGGACGTCTCCACAACAAAAAGAACCTTATGGAAGAGCTCCGCAAGATTTATCGTATACTGGAAAGAGAATATCCGGAAGCCTATCTGGAAACACTGGTCGTTCTGGATGGTACAACTGGCCAGAATGCACTGGCTCAGGCCAAACAGTTTGCAGAAGTTGCAAATGTAAATGGTATTATCCTGACCAAGCTGGACGGAACCGCAAAAGGCGGTATTGCAGTTGCAATCCAGTCTGAGCTGGATATCCCGGTAAAATATATCGGAGTCGGAGAAACCATTGATGATTTACAGAAATTTGATGCCGATGCCTTTGTAAATGCACTGTTTGACATCGACGAAAAAGACTTACACGCAGAAGAATAAACAGGAGGACACAGCATGCTTACATTAGAGAGCTTTGAACAGGCAGCAGAAATCGTAAAACAGGTAACCCAGGAGACCAAACTGATCAAGAGCAGTTATTTTTCAGACCTTACCGGAAACAAGGTATTTCTGAAACCGGAAAACATGCAGCGAACAGGTGCTTACAAGGTACGTGGTGCTTATTACAAGATCAGCACTCTTACTGAAGAAGAACGCGCCAAGGGTCTGATTGCAGCATCAGCAGGAAATCATGCACAGGGAGTTGCTTATGCCGCTCACAAATTTGGTGCAAAAGCAGTTATCGTAATGCCGACAACCACACCTCTGATCAAGGTGGAACGTACCAAGAGCTATGGTGCAGAAGTAATTCTCAAGGGTGATGTATACGATGAGGCATGTGCCTATGCACTGGAACTTGCTGAAAAAGAAGGATATACTTTTATCCATCCGTTTGATGATCCGGCAGTGGCAACCGGTCAGGGTACCATTGCAATGGAAATTGTACAGGAGCTTCCTCTTGTAGATTATATCCTTGTTCCAATCGGCGGAGGCGGTCTTGCAACAGGAGTTTCCACCCTTGCCAAATTGCTGAACCCGCATATCAAAGTAATCGGTGTAGAACCATCCGGTGCTGCATGTATGAAGGCTTCTCTTGAAAAAGGTGAAGTTGTTACACTGCCGCATGTAAATACAATTGCCGATGGTACTGCTGTTCAGACTCCTGGAGAACATATCTTCCCATATTTGCAGGAAAACCTGGACGAAGTGATCACTATTGATGATGACGAACTGATCGTTGCATTCCTCGATATGGTAGAAAACCACAAAATGATCGTTGAAAACTCCGGTCTTCTGACTGTAGCAGCACTTCGTCATCTGAACTTTACCGGAAAGAAAGTTGTTTCTATCTTAAGCGGCGGAAACATGGATGTGATCACCATGTCTTCTGTTGTTCAGCACGGACTGATTCAGCGAGACCGTATCTTTACAGTATCTGTTCTGATTCCGGACAAGCCGGGTGAACTTGTGCGTGTTGCTTCCATCATTGCAGAGAATCAGGGTAATGTTATCAAACTGGATCACAATCAGTTTGTAAGTACAAACCGTTATGCAGCAGTGGAGCTTAAGGTAACTCTGGAAGCATATGGAACTGAACATAAGCAGAAAATCGTAAATGCACTTGAAAAAGCCGGATGCAGACCAAAGGTGATCCGTGCAAATCTGTAATATAACATTCTGTTAAAACACTGGGGGATTCAGACCGGAACAGGTCCGGATCCCCTGTTCTGTAAAAGAATAATGAACCACGAAAAGGGGGATTTTTTATGGCATATGTATCAGAAGATTATATGAAAGCCTACAAATCAGGAAAAAAAGATTATCAGGCAAGGATGATGAAGGGCGAGGTTCCGACGCTGAAGGTTCTGGATGATATTCTTCCGTCCAGAGGAAATTATTCAGAGGTTCCGCTTGGTCTGGTACAGATTCCAATTGACCAGATCGTAGGAACAAAAACAAGTGGACGCAGCAGTGCCTTTTCCGGAAATTTTATGCCTATTCTCCGTGAAAATACGGAGTTTGCTTACAAATGGAGTGTTCTGAGTGACAGTCATCTCAAAGAGGGTATCCGTGACCCGATCAAGGCATATGAGTATATGAATCAGTTCTATATAGAAGAAGGAAACAAACGAGTCAGCGTTCTGAAATATTACGATGCTGTTTCTGTGCCGGGATATGTAACAAGGATCCTGCCTCCCAGAACCAAACAGAAAGAAAATATAATATATTATGAGTTTGTAGATTTCTACGCACTTTCTCAGATCAATTATATCTGGTTTTCTAAAATTGGAAGTTTTGCAAAGCTTCAGGAAGCAATAGGAAAAGGACCGAAAGATCTGTGGACAGACGATGACAAACTGAATTTCAGTTCGATTTATTCTCGTTTTGCAGCTGAATTTGAAGCTGCCGGAGGAAAGAAGCTTTCCATTACTACGGGCGATGCTTTTCTGGCATTTTTGACTGTTTACGGATATGAAAAACTCGGTGAAAAGACCGTAAGCGAAATCAAAGCACTGGTGGCAAAAAGCTGGGAAGAATTCAAGCTTCTTGAACACGATAATGAGATTGACCTGAAAATGGATCCGAATACGGAGAAAAAGCCGCTCCTGAACCGTCTGCTCCCGTTAAGTGCACCAAAACTGAAAATTGCTTTTCTTTATGCAAAAACACCTGGAACCTCTGCATGGACTTATGCACATGAACTTGGAAGACTTCATCTGGAACAGACTTTCCCGGAAGAGGTCACAACAGAATGTTATGAAAACCTGACTCCGGAGCTTGCAGAAAAAGCAATTTCAGATGCGATCCAGAAGGGATGCAATCTTATTTTCACAACAACACCGGAATTTGTCAAAGCCAGTGTGCAGGCGGCAATCGCAAATCCGGAGATCAGAATCCTGAACTGTTCGCTGAATACCTCACACCGTTATATCCGTACCTATTATGCACGTATGCACGAAGCAAAATTCCTGATGGGAGCAATAGCCGGGGCAATGGCAGAAAATGGTCAGCTTGCTTATATTGCGGATTATCCGATCTTCGGAACAATTGCAAATATAAATGCATTTGCACTTGGCGCCAAGATGGTGAACCCAAGAGCAAAGATTTATCTGGAATGGTCTACCCTGAAGGACGTAGATCTTGGACGTGCCATGGAAAATATCCAGAAAAAAGGTGTGACAGTAGTCTCCGGTAAGGATATGGTGATTCCAGAAGAGACTTCCAGATATTTCGGACTGTATCATCTGGAAAACGGGGAACCGCATAATATTGCAATGCCTCTGTGGCACTGGGGCAAATTTTATGAGCAGCTGATCCGCACGATCATGGATGGAACATGGAAGTACGATGACAATGCCGAGATAAAAGCCATTAATTACTGGTGGGGACTTTCGGCAGGCGTAGTAGATGTCATTCATTCTCAGAATCTGCCGATCGGAACCAAAAGACTGATACAGCTGCTGAAGGATAATATAACCAGAGGCGAGTTTAATCCGTTTTCCGGAATTTTGTATTCTCAGGACGGAATGGTTCAGGCAGATCCGGATCGAACACTTTCTCCGGAGGAGATTATTCGAATGGACTGGCTGGCAGAGAATGTTATCGGCTCGATTCCGACACAGAAAGAACTGACAGAGCAGGCCAAACCAGTGACACAGCAGTCCGGCCTTAAGAATTAGAAGGGATAAGCAATAGATGAAAATACTTGCCATAGCAGATGAAGAGTCCAAATTCCTGTGGGATTATTTTGAAAAAAGCAAACTGGAAGGAATCGATCTTATCATTTCCTGCGGAGATTTGGATCCACGTTACCTTTCTTTTCTTGCCACATTTACATCAGCTCCAGTGTTTTATGTACACGGAAATCATGATGATAAATACGAAAAAATCCCACCGGAGGGCTGCATCTGTATTGATGACAAACTTGTTGTTTACGAAGGAGTACGAATTCTGGGACTTGGTGGTTCTATGCGTTACAAACCGGGTACCCATCAGTATACCGAATGGGAAATGCAAAAAAGAGTATTTAAACTCTTTCCGAAAATCTGGTTTCGAAGAGGTTTTGATATCCTTGTGACGCATGCGCCTGCTTATCAGCTGAATGACGGACGAGATCTTCCACATCAGGGATTTAAGATTTTTCGTAAACTGATGGAAAAATATCATCCCAGATATTTCCTTCACGGACATGTTCACATGTCCTACGGAAGACAGCACAAACGCTACGACAGATACGAAGAAACCGATGTGATCAATGCATTTGACCGATGTATATTTGAATTTGAGACCAGCGAAGCAAAAAAAGACTGATTGTCAAGAAAAAACACTTGACACTTATGCAGAAATACGATATGATAGCCGAGGTGGTTACAAATGGAAAAATTTGTTGAACAGACATTACTGTATGATTTTTATGGAGAACTGCTCACAGAGCGACAGCAGCAGGTATATGAGAGCGTTGTTCTGGAAGATTATTCTCTGAGTGAAGTTGCAGAGGAGCTGGGCATCAGTCGTCAGGGTGTCCACGATATGATCAAACGCTGCAATCACACACTTGCGGAATATGAAGCAAAGCTTCATCTGGTAGAAAAGTTCCTGAGTATCAGAGAGCAGGTTCGCCGGATCAAACAGATAGCAGCCGATTATCAGGCTCAGGAAATTACAGAGATTTCCAATGAAATATTAGAGGAGTTATAACACATGGCATTTGAAAGCTTGACTGATAAATTACAGAATGTATTCAAAAAGCTGAGAGGCAAAGGCCGACTGACCGAAGAGGATGTCAAAATTGCTCTGAAGGAAGTCAAGATGGCACTTCTTGAGGCAGATGTCAACTTCCGGGTTGTTAAGCAATTTACCAAATCTGTACAGGAACGTGCAGTAGGACAGGATGTCATGAATGGTCTGAATCCTGGTCAGATGGTAATCAAGATTGTTAATGAAGAGCTTGTCAATCTGATGGGAAGTGAGACCACAGAGCTTCCGCTGAAACCCGGCAATGATATCACAGTGCTGATGATGGCCGGTCTTCAGGGTGCAGGTAAGACAACAACTGTTGCCAAACTCGCAGGTAAGCTTAAATCCAAAGGAAAAAGACCTCTTCTTGTTGCCTGTGATGTATACCGTCCGGCTGCGATCACTCAGCTGCAGGTTAATGGTGAAAAACAGGGTGTTGAAGTTTTCTCCATGGGAGACAAGCAGAGTCCTGTAGATATTGCCAAAGCTGCGATCGAACATGCAAAAGCCAACCAGCAGAATGTTGTTCTTCTGGATACGGCAGGACGTCTTCATGTCGATGAAGATATGATGCAGGAGCTTGCAGATATCAAAGCAAACGTAAATGTTGACTGTACGATTCTGACAGTTGATGCAATGACCGGTCAGGATGCAGTAAATGTTGCCAAAACCTTTGCCGAAAAAGTAGGCATTGACGGTGTCATTCTTACCAAGATGGATGGTGATACCCGAGGCGGTGCTGCTCTTTCTATCAAAGCAGTCACAGGAAAACCGATTCTCTATGTCGGAATGGGTGAGAAGCTTTCTGATCTCGAACAGTTCTATCCGGAGCGAATGGCTTCCAGAATTCTCGGAATGGGAGATGTTATGAGCCTTATTGAAAAGGCTGAGGCAGCTCTTGACCAGGATCAGGCAGCAGAGATGCAGAAAAAGCTCAAAAAAATGGACTTCGATTTCAACGATTATCTGACCAGTATGGAACAGATGAACAAAATGGGAGGCATCGGCAGTATCCTGAACATGCTCCCAGGTGTTGGAAACAAGGCCAAAGAGCTGGAAGATATGATTGATGAAAAAGCTCTTGACCGCACAAAAGCAATTATTCTTTCCATGACCCCGAAGGAACGCAGCAATCCGGGAATCCTGAATATTTCACGCAAAAACCGAATTGCCAGAGGTGCCGGTGTAGATATTGCTGAAGTCAATCGTCTGGTCAAACAGTTCGAACAGAGCAAAAAGCTTATGAAACAGATGCCTGGAATGATGGGCGGAAAAATGGGTAAAAGAGGCGGCTTCAAGCTTCCTTTTTAAATAAAAAATAATACAACTAAAAGATAGTATAATGGAGGAAAACAAAAATGGCAGTTAAAATCAGATTAAGAAGAATGGGACAGAAGAAAGCACCTTTTTATAGAATCATCGTTGCTGATTCTCGCAGCAAACGTGATGGAAAATGCATCGCTGAGATCGGAACATATGATCCGAACATCGAGCCAAGCGCTTACAAAGTAAACGAAGAAGAAGCTAAAAAATGGCTTGCTGCTGGTGCTCAGCCAACAGACGTTGTTGCAAGAATCTTCAAAGAAGCCGGAATCGAGAAATAAGAATACTTTACGGAAGGTATTACAGGGTGAACGCATCCTGTAATACTGCCGTTCTCCACGTGAGCAGGGAGGTATGTAATGAAAGAATTAGTTGAAGTAATTGCAAAATCTCTTGTTGAACATCCGGATGAGGTGATTGTCACCGAAAACGAAAAAGAAGATGCAGTTATCATTGAACTGAAAGTAGGACCTTCCGACATGGGAAAGGTCATCGGAAGACAGGGACGAATTGCAAAGGCAATCCGTACTGTAGTTAAAGCCGCTTCTTCAAAGAGCAGCAAAAAGGTAATTGTGGATATTCTGCAATAATAAAGGAACGGAGCTGTGGAGACATAGCTCCTTTTTTAAAGGGAGTTTTTTATGGAAGATTTATTAAAAGTTGGTGTGATCACCACAACGCACGGTGTACGTGGCGAGGTCAAAGTCTACCCTACTACCGATGAACCGGAGCGATTCCTTGATCTGGACTATGTATTGCTTGATACCGGCAGAGAGCTCCGCAGACTGGATATAAAAAATGTCCGCTTTTTTAAGAATCTTGCAATTCTGAAATTTGACGGAATTGATAATATAAATGATATTGAAAAATACAAAGGACGAGATCTGTGGATTCCCAGAGAAGAAGCACAGGAACTGGATGAAGATGAATACTATATTGCAGATCTTCTTGGCATGAAGGTCCTTCTCGAAGACGGAAGTGAATTCGGAACATTAAGAGATGTAATGGAAACAGGGGCAAATGATGTTTACATTGTCGACTCTGTTAAGCATGGTGAAGTTCTTCTTCCTGCGATCAAAGAATGTATTCTTGATGTTGATATTGAGACAAACACAATGACTGTACATTTGATGAAGGGACTCTTATAATGAATTTTCATATTTTGACACTTTTTCCGGAAATGATCGATCAGGGAATGAATACCAGTATCATCGGACGTGCCATAGCAGGCGGATATCTTTCTGTCAATGCGGTCAATATTCGCGATTATGCATTCAATAAACATCAGAAAGTAGATGATTATCCGTATGGCGGTGGTGCCGGAATGCTGATGCAGGCAGAGCCTGTCTATCTTGCATATGAATCCATTCAGCAAAAGCTGGGATATCGTCCAAGAGTAGTTTATCTGACACCGCAGGGCAGTGTTTTTCATCAGGGAATGGCCAGAGAAATGGCACAGGAGAAAGATCTTGTTTTTCTGTGTGGTCATTATGAAGGAATCGATGAACGTGTTCTTGATGAAATCGTTACAGATTATGTTTCAATCGGAGATTATGTCCTCACTGGCGGCGAATTGCCGGCCATGGTTATGATGGACTCTATTTCCAGAATGGTTCCCGGAGTTCTCAGCAATCAGGAATCCGGTGAAACCGAATCCTTTGCCGGCAATCTGCTGGAATATCCTCAGTACAGCAGACCGGAAGAGTGGCATGGTCAGAAAGTACCACCGGTACTTTTGTCCGGTCATCACGCAAATATAGAAGCATGGAGACGGGAACAGTCAATTTTGCGTACAGCCCAAAGACGCCCGGATCTTTTGAAAAAAGCAGATCTGACAAACAAAGAGTGGAGTCAGGTCCGTCAGTGGAAAAAAGAATGGAAAGCCGCAGAAAATAAGGCTTCCGAGGAATAAAGGAGCAGTTTATGAGAACATCAGATTTTTATTATGATCTGCCGAAAGAACTGATTGCTCAGGATCCGCTGGAAGACAGAAGTTCTTCCAGACTTCTTCACCTTTCTATGAAAGACGGATCTTTTGAACACAGACACTTTACAGATATTCTGGACTATCTTCACGAAGGAGACTGTCTGGTCATAAATGATACAAGAGTTATACCGGCCCGTTTATACGGTCACAAAGAAGAAACAGGTGCACTGATTGAAATCCTTCTTCTCAAACGAAGAGAAAATGACATCTGGGAATGTCTCGTCAAACCTGGCAAAAAGGCACGTCCGGGTGCAAAGATCACTTTTGGTGACGGAATCCTTAAGGGCGAGATCATCGATGTTGTTGATGAAGGAAATCGTCTGATCAAGTTTCATTATGACGGTATTTTTGAAGAAATTCTTGATCAGCTTGGAGAAATGCCGCTTCCACCTTATATTACCCACAAGCTGCAGGACAAAAACCGTTATCAGACGGTATATGCCAAGAATGACGGTTCTGCGGCAGCACCGACAGCCGGGCTTCATTTTACAAAAGAACTGATGAAACAGGTAGAAGATATGGGCGTCAAAATTGCTCATGTAACTCTTCATGTCGGACTTGGAACTTTCCGTCCGGTAAAGGTGGATGATGTAGAACAGCATCATATGCATTCCGAATTCTATATGGTAGAAGAAGATCAGGCAAAGCTGATCAACGATACGAAAAAAAACGGGGGCAGAGTTATATCTGTAGGAACCACAAGCTGTCGTACACTGGAATCAGCCACGGACGATAATGGAATCCTTCATGCCGGAAGCGGATGGACAGAAATCTTTATTTATCCGGGATATAAATTTAAAATGATCGATGGACTTATCACGAATTTCCATCTTCCGGAATCAACGCTTCTTATGCTTGTGTCTGCACTGGCGGGCAAGGAGCACATTATGGCTGCGTACGAAGAAGCTGTAAAAGAACGCTATCGTTTCTTCTCCTTCGGAGATGCCATGCTGATCCTATAAAGAAAACAGGACTACCCTTTTTCTCTTTGATTTGCTATAATAGGCATATTGAAAGAAAAAGGGTTTTTTGTTTATTTTTCAAATAAGATTATACACCAGAAGGAGAAAGATATATGGACACACCGATCATCGCTCAGTATTACCGGGAAACAGAACCTGAAAAGCGTAAAGAACTGCTTGAGCAGGCAATTGCATCAGGAGAAGAACCGGAAGCAAATGAAATCCGTAAAGAAATCTGGGAAGCACGCTATAAAGGACTGACAAACGACGGCAGTCTGGCAGATGGCTATCTGAAGTTCTGGATGGCTCTGGAATTTAACCGTAATGCGGGCCACAAGGTATTCGGTTCCGGAAGAGCACAGAAAGAAATCTGTCAGGAGCTGGATGACGTTAAATTCCGTGAAATCTGCGGAAAAAGCGAGCTGCACAAAGAGCTTCTTTACAGAGAGTGCCTGCATCTTGTTAAATTTTATATGGATCTCTGCGCGAAAGACAAAAATTACAACAGCATCCTCTGTGGACTTGTCACGATCAAAAAAGACAGTGCCATTTCCAAACTGAAAAGAGACATTTACGAGACAGCAATCCGCCTTCCTCAGGAAATTGGTCTCGAAAAGGATCTGAAACTTGTATCAGATGCAGCCCGCGAAATGTATGCACAGCAGTTTCCGGGTGAAGCTCTTCCAGAATAATTGTATGTTTTAACAGCAAAAAGAAATACTATATGTAAAAACGGAGGCAGCAATGAATTTAGACAGCTTAACTGCATATAAACTAGTCCGAAAAGAAACCTTACAGGATATTCGTTCCACAGGCTATCTTCTTCGGCACATCAAAACAGGTGCCAGAATCATGGCAATCGAAAATGACGATGAAAACAAGGTTTTCAATATCGCTTTTCGTACTCCGCCCCGCAACAGTACCGGAGTTGCACATATTCTGGAACACAGTGTACTCTGCGGATCAAGAGATTTTCCTCTGAAGGATCCTTTTGTAGAACTTGTCAAAGGTTCTCTGAATACTTTTTTAAATGCCATGACATATCCGGATAAAACCTGTTATCCGGTAGCCAGCTGCAATGACCAGGATTTTCAGAATCTGATGCATGTTTATCTGGATGCAGTATTTTATCCGAATATTTATAAAAAAGAAGAAATCTTCCGTCAGGAAGGCTGGAACTATCATCTGGAAAAAACAGAGGGACCGCTGACTTACAACGGTGTCGTATACAATGAGATGAAGGGCGCTTTTTCTTCTCCGGATGATGTCCTGGAAAGGGAAATCATGAACTCTTTATTCCCGGATATTACTTATGGATGTGAGTCCGGTGGTGATCCGGATAATATTCCGGATTTGTCCTATGAAGAATTTCTTGATTTTCACAGAACTTATTACCATCCGTCCAACAGTTATATTTATCTGTATGGCAACATGAACATGGTTGAAAAACTGGATTTTATCGACAAAAAATATCTTTCCGCTTTTGACAGCCTGCATGTGGATTCTGAAATCCACGAACAGCCTGCGTTTGACAAAATGCATGATCTGGTAATGGAATATCCGGTTGCCGAAAGTGAGAGCGAGGAAAACAATTCCTATCTGGCATACAGCGTTGTAACGGGTACAGCCATGGACAACCTTCGCTGTACCGCGTTTGATGTCCTTGATTATGCACTTTTAAGTACTCCCGGTGCGCCTCTTAAGAAGGCTCTGCTGGATGCAGGGATTGGATCGGATGTGTATGGCTCCTATGAGGATGGTATCCGCCAGACTTATTTTGATGTAGTTGCCAAAGGTGCTGATGCCGGAAGAAAAGAAGAATTTGTTTCCATCATTCGCCAGGTGCTGACAGAAACTGTACAGAATGGGATTGATCCAAAAGCCCTGGAAGCCGGAATCAATTACATGGAATTCCGTTACAGGGAAGCTGATTTTTCCTCTTTTCCAAAAGGACTCATCTATGGTCTGGATATTCTGGATAACTGGCTTTATGATGATGAACATCCTTTTGCACAGGTACAGCTCATTCCGGTATTCGAGAAATTAAAAGAACTGAAAAACCAGGGCTATTTTGAGGAACTGATTCAGAAATACCTGCTTGATAATCCGCATGGTTCTGTTCTCACCCTGAACCCGTCCAGAGGCCTGACAGCCAAGAAAGCCAAAGTTCTCGAAGAAAAACTTGCTGAGCATCTTGCCTCTCTTTCGGAGGAAGAAAAAGCTGAGATGGTGCAGAAAACCGCTGATCTGGAACAGTATCAGGAGACTCCTGAGGATCCGGACGCTGCCAAATGCATCCCGATGCTGAAAAGAGACGACATCCGTAAGGAAATTAATCCATTCACCAATGAAGCACTGGATGTGGACGGAAGCCTTTTTCTGTATCATGAAGTTCCGACTAACGGAATCGGCTATCTTGATCTGATGTTTGATCTGAAAGATCTTTCCGATACTAAAATTTCATATCTTGGTCTCCTGAAGTCTGTTCTCGGTTATGTAGACACAGCTCATTATACTTATGGCGAACTGACCAATGAGATCAATGCTGAGACCGGCGGTATCATGTGCGGTGTGGAAGTCTTTGATCGTGCAGATTCTACAGATGAATTCTCTGCATTCTTTTCCGTCAGAGGAAAAGTCATGTATCCAAAGACAGACGTACTGTTTAAAATGATCCGTGAGATCCTCAATACTTCCAGCCTGGAAAATACAAAACGACTTCATGAGATCATTTCTCAGGTTAAATCAAGAGCGCAGTCTGCTCTTGTCAGTGCCGGGCACTCTACAGCAGTACTTCGTGCAGCATCCTATACTTCACCGATGGCTGCCTTCCAGGACAAAATGGCCGGAATTGCTTATTATCAGTTTATCGAGAAGCTTGACAGAGACTTTGATACATGCAAAGAGGAGCTTGTCCGTGAACTTTCAGAACTTATGAAAGAAATTCTTCGTCCGGAATATCTGTGTGTCAGCTATACCGCAGAAAGAGAATCTCTCGAAGATGTCCGTAAACAGGTTCGGGCTCTGAAGCAGACATTGCATCAGGAACCTGTAACGCTGCATCATCAGGATATTCTCTGCAAAAAAGAAAACGAGGGCTTTACTACCTCCGGACAGGTTCAGTATGTAGCTCAGACAGGAAACTTCCGCAAAAAAGGTTATGACTATACAGGTGCTCTGAATATTCTGAAGGTTGCACTGAGTTATGATTACCTCTGGACAAACATCCGTGTCAAAGGCGGTGCATACGGCTGCATGAGCGGATTTAAGCGCAGCGGAGAAAGTTTCTTTGTATCCTACCGCGATCCGCATCTGAAACGTACACTGGACGTGTTCCGTGGTATTCCGGAATATGTTCGCAGTTTTACAGCGGATGAAAGAGAAATGACAAAATATATCATTGGAACCATCAGCGGCAAGGATGTTCCCCGCACACCAAAGATGCAGGGAGCAATTTCAACAACTGCATGGTTCTGTGGAATTACAGAAGAAATGGCGCAGAAAGAACGTGACGAGATTCTCAGTGCAACGGAAAAAGATATTCAGAAGCTTGCTCCGCTGATCGAAGCAGTTCTTTCTAATGATGCAATCTGTGTTGTCGGAAGCGAACCTGCCATCGAAAAAGAAAAAGAATTTTTTGATACGGTTCTTCCACTGATCAGCTGCTGATAACCCGGATAAATATACAGGAGTATAATGTAAATGAAAGAAAATTTTAAATCAGGCTTTACTGCGATCATCGGTCGCCCAAATGTTGGAAAATCAACACTGATGAACCATCTGATCGGACAGAAGATCGCAATTACTTCCAAAAAGCCACAGACGACCCGCAACCGTATCCAGACGGTCTACACCTGTGAAGACGGACAGATTGTCTTTTTGGATACCCCTGGTATTCACAAAGCCAAGAACAAGCTTGGCGAGTACATGGTACAGGTAGCAGAGCGTACCTTAAAAGATGTTGATGTGATTCTCTGGCTGGTAGAACCAACCACTTTTATCGGAGCAGGAGAACGCCACATTGCTGAACAGCTTAAGGGGCTTCATCTTCCGGTCATCCTTGTAATCAACAAGGTGGATACCGTTGATAAAGATGAGATTCTGAAGTCGATCGATACGTATCGCAGACTTTACGATTTTGATGAGATCATTCCATGCTCGGCACTCAGAAACCAGAACACAGAGGATATCATTCCATGTATCCTGAAATATCTCCCTTATGGTCCTATGTTTTATGATGAGGACACCGTGACCGATCAGCCTCAGAGACAGATTGCAGCTGAGATCATCCGTGAAAAAGCTCTCCATGCGCTGGATGCTGAAATTCCTCATGGAATTGCCGTTGCGATCGATATAATGAAAGAACGTCCGGGAAAACGTCACCTGGTAGATATTGAAGCGACGATCATCTGTGAGCGTGATTCTCATAAAGGAATCATCATCGGTAAACAGGGTGCAATGCTCAAAAAAATCGGCAGCAATGCACGTTATGAGCTGGAACAGATGCTGGATGCCAAAGTTAATCTGAAGCTGTGGGTAAAGGTGCGTAAGGACTGGCGTGACAGTGATTTTATGATCAAAAACTTTGGATATGACAAAAAAGAGATCTAACAAAAAAGGAAATCTGTTGCATGAGTGATCTGATCACCGTACAGGGCGTTGTGATATCTGCAATGCCCGTAGGAGAATATGACAAACGGATCGTCCTCCTTACAAGAGAACGCGGCAAAATTTCCGCCTTCGCAAAGGGGGCCCGACGACTGAACAGTCCTTTTATGGCTGCGGCAGATCCGTTTGTATTTGGCAGTTTTACATTATACGAAGGGCGCACAAGCTACAATCTGAATCAGGTATCTGTTAGTCATCATTTTGTAGAGCTTGCAACCATGCAGCCGGGTGTATATTACGGATATTATTTTCTGGAACTGGCTGATTATTTCGGACAGGAAGGTACTGATGAAAAAGAGATGATGAATCTTCTCTATGTAACCGTAAAAGCTCTTATGAATGCTCATATGGAGGATCGTCTGATCCGTTGTATCTATGAACTTCGTACAATGACCGAGCAGGGGTTATGTCCGCAGCTTTTTCAGTGTTCCTGCTGTGAAAAAGAACTTGCTGAGACAGATGAATGCTATTTTTCACAGGAACTGCATGGTATTCTCTGCCAGTCCTGTGCCATTGGAAAGAGAGATGCCCGAAAAATTTCACCCTCTGCCCTGTATGCCATGCGATACATAGTGACAGCTCCAATGGGAAAGCTTTACACCTTCCGTGTAGAGGCAGATGTTCTTCTGGAACTGGAGCAGATCATTCATCTTTATACAGCCAGAAATACCGACAGAAAATTTAAAAGTCTGCAGATACTTGAAGTAATGAAATAAATAAGTTGAAATATCTTAAAAATAGGGTATAATGTTGAGATAACGCAATGAATTAAAAATGAAGAGGAGAATTATCATGGAAAAGACAATGGAAAAAATTGTTGCCCTGGCAAAAGCCAGAGGATTTGTATATCCGGGTTCCGAAATTTATGGTGGACTGGCAAATACCTGGGATTATGGTAATCTTGGTGTCGAACTGAAAAACAATGTTAAACGTGCATGGTGGCAGAAATTTATTCAGGAATCTCCGTACAATGTCGGTGTTGACTGTGCGATCCTGATGAACCCACAGACATGGATCGCATCCGGTCATCTTGGCGGATTCTCTGATCCACTGATGGACTGCAAAGAATGTCATGAACGTTTTCGTGCTGACAAGCTGATCGAAGATTTCTGTGCAGAACATGATATTGAAATCGAGGGAAGCGTAGATGCATGGTCTCAGGAAAAAATGATGGAATTCATCAAAGAGCATGAAGTTCCATGTCCGTCCTGTGGCAAACATAATTTCACAGATATCCGTCAGTTCAACCTGATGTTCAAAACCTTCCAGGGTGTAACAGAGGATGCTAAAAATACTGTTTACTTAAGACCAGAGACAGCACAGGGTATTTTTGTAAACTTCAAAAATGTACAGAGAACTTCCCGTAAGAAGATTCCATTTGGTATCGGCCAGATTGGTAAATCATTCCGTAACGAGATCACACCTGGTAACTTTACATTCCGTACACGTGAATTTGAACAAATGGAACTTGAATTCTTCTGCGAGCCTGATACTGACCTTGAATGGTTTGCATACTGGAAGAAATTCTGTCTTGACTGGCTGAGCTCTCTTGGTCTGAAAGATGAAGAAGTTCGTTACCGTGATCATGATAAAGAAGAACTGAGCTTCTACAGCAAGGCTACAACAGACGTAGAATTCCTGTTCCCATTCGGATGGGGCGAGCTGTGGGGTATTGCTGACAGAACAGATTATGACCTGACACAGCATCAGAATG
>ERZ1026850.453-NODE-453-length-25575-cov-11.232288_pt1 | contig 25575 bp, 23 predicted proteins | sample MGYA00380155_ERZ1026850 | MGnify/ENA primary metagenome ERZ1026850 (study PRJEB33269, sample SAMEA4719791) | human gut metagenome | biome: human-associated habitat; feature: organic feature; material: feces | place: Cameroon | collected 2013-10 ... | reverse complement strand
TTACAACATATTTCATAGTACTTTTTCTTTGGTATCTTATTGAATATATAATGTACCGCTGTTCTTTGATCTTTATCTAAAAATTTTGCCATCTCTTCAATAACTTCATATTTATACAACTCTCGAACAATAACGTCTGTCATTAAACTCGACTTAATCTCTTTTGCAATTATATCTAATTGATATTGCTTAATACTCCCTTTCACCACATCTTTTTCAGTATCAACATATTCTTCTAATAATGTTTGTGTATTATGAACAGGCGCTTTAACAATATCATCTGAATAATGAAACAACATTTCTTGTAGTCTTTGAACAAAAAATAAATATCCATCCTTAGTAGATGTCCAATCTTGTGTAATATATTTCATTTTTCATCCCCCTCGCATTTTTGTAAATCAATCATTTTTTATCAAGTACCACTTTGCATACCTATTAGTTCCTGTTGTAACAACAATTCCATCCTTTTTCATTGCCTGTAACAAATTAGAAACCTTCTTCGATTTCTGTTCATCGCTAAGTACTTCTGGCAATGCTTTTTCCAGTACTTCCATTAAATCTCTTTTGCTGGCTTCTCCCATTGACTGAAGTGCTTTTATAATTAACTGCTTGCAAATATCATCATCTAACCCTTTATTTCGAACATAAGCAGCTTTCTGTCCGACAATATCTGCCACCTTGAAAGATACAAAAACATTAGGATAACGTCCTTCCACAAGACCTTTTTTCTTCAAATCCTTAAAGCTTTCTTTAGAAACTACTTCCTGTTTCTGAACTTTATCCAACAAAAATACAGTTCTCATATCTAAATCTTCATTGGAATATAAAAGCTGAGTATAATTCTTATCCAATATCTTTCCGTACACAGTCACTGTAACTCTATTAATTGTGTTCAAATCATATGTCGGCAATGGGAAGCATTTATCACGCTGTATCTGATACATCATTGGTATTCCCATTGAATTTGTATCAATCATATACAGATTTACCATTGCGTTACACAAAAACACATTTCGATAATACGGTGGTTTATATCCCGGTTCCAGTGCTTGTTCAATAGTTTCTGGTATAAAAGCCCCCTCATTGATAAATACCAGTCTGTCCTCAAATTCCTCTACGTTGATTTTTCCACGCAAGCGATAGTCCTGATGAGCAATACAGTTATTAATAATCTCTTTGATCAGCTCTGGTTCATATTGATCTACTTCATCCGGAAACAAAGTCTGCTGTCCGGCAATATAACGATACTTTACATTTCTGATCCTGGAATATACCTTATCCACTGCCATTAACATCGGTATATCAAAATGTTCATAAGCTTTTACCGAATTATCTGCATTATAAAGTGTCCAGGTAATTCTAGGAATAAAGCCATCAAAGAAATATTTAGCCTCACTTTTTCCTAATAACAATAATGCCGTTCTGGTGATTTTTCCTTTTATTGTAATACCAGCTTTATTTAAAACCTCAATATCAGACAGTTTCTTTAAAACTTCCTGTGCTTTTTTTCGATCACTCTGACGTTTTGAGAAAAGTTCTCTTGCTCTTTTAATCGCTTCTTCATCCAAGTCTTCTATCGTTGCATCTTCTACAATTTCTTTTGACCAATCCATTCCTATTTGACTTCTAAGTAGATCTACTTTATTCATCGGAAGCGGTGATATAGATTCATGCTCTCTGGCATACGCTGCCCCTTGCCATGTTGTCGGAATCCCCCTAATAGCTGGAGGAATTTGAAATGCTATCACTCGACATTTTTCCATTGTCAGTTCGTATATCTCCAGAAATGTCAATCGTTCATTGGTTCCATTTACGATTTCCTTTTTCAAACTTTGCAGACTTCCCTGTTTCCGAAATTCCGTTCCTACATATCGTTTATCATCCGAAATTCCGAAAATCAGCCACGCCTCCTGTAATCCCCGAAGATTTGCTTCATTGCTAAGTGCAGAAAAATATTTACCAATGTCATTAAACGAATAATTTGTGCGTGCTTCTTTAAATTCTACAACTTCATTTTCAAAAGATTCTATCATGCGAACAATCTTTTCTTTTAATTGGCTATCCGTATATATCATATTCTTCCGCCTTTCAAAATTTTCTATGACTAAATTCTATGACTAATCTATGACTTTCTAGAACTAATTTTAACTGATTTTCAGACAGAACACAAGCAATAGCAAAAAAATAAAAGGCATCCCACGCGCTACGCAGGACACCCTCCATCATGTTTTGGTTCATTGGGAAGCTCATCCGCTGCTTCTTGTATTGCCTGTTCCACCTTACTTGCATTTGCTTCAATCAATATCTTTAACAGATAGTCGGCGGTTACTTCCGCAGTGTTTGGATTATGGAATCGATAATTAAGTTTTCTCTTTTTCATAGCGGAATTCCCACCTCCTCCCGTATATCCTTGTCCATAACTATGAAAATGTTCTTTGAAATAGTCCTGCTAAATGTCATTCCTGTTCAACTTAAATAGATGCCAGTCAAAGGGGCATCCCTGTTGTAAACCACCGCTGTAAACAAACTCCAAAAAATCTAATTCTTTTTGTTTTTTCAGTTTTCTTTCCTCAATACCAAATTACTCTTATATATCTGTTTACTGTTTACAAATTCTACAAGTCAAAGCAATATCCATAGAAAAAAGTGTAAACAACACGCCAACTACCGTAAACCTGACTGGCATTTTACCGGAAAGGTAACTCCACCTGCCGGGCTTCCTTCTCAGTAATCGAATGCCAGTCATTTTCATTTTTTAAGTCTTTTGCGTCTCGTTTACACATACCCACGAACGCTGTGTACCGTAGTCCTTGAATCTTGTCATCGTCCCCTGTTTCCATCCCACAATACTTGTATTCATGATTTCACAGATACGGTCTGTCTCCGCCTTCTTCGGCTTTATATAAGGATTATCCAGTGCTTCCTTAAAAAGCATCAACGAACAAACTTTCCTGTCTTCATGTTCATCCAGCCATACCTGTATCATTCCTGCTTCCGTATCATCTGCCATGAACTCCTGCCGCAATTTATCAAGCTGTGCTTCTGTTTCCTTTGAAAACGCCAATTTAAAATTCCCATTACGGTACAACATCATTGCTTCCGCCCACACCTGATCAATATACTGTCTGGATTCCTTCTCATTTTCGAGGATATGAACCTCCATCTCTGCCCGGTTCGTCTGAACTGGAACGAATCTTCGATTTCCGGTACGGTCAAAAGGCAGGAATCGCTTTATATTGGATGTTCCTCCAAATACACATTGCCTCGGACGATCAAGAGCATATACTGCATAAGAATCCCGATAAGTCTCTTTCTGCCTGCTCAGAAAGCTCTTTGTTTCCTCAATACTCTTAGAGCGTGCCGTTGCGACCATTTCAGACATTTCAATCATCCAATGACCACGAAGCTGACAATAAACTTTTTCCGAATCCAGTTTGCCGATGTCATCGGTGAACCAATCATCCTTTACTGCCATGAATCGAAAAAATGTAGATTTTCCTACGCCCTGACCACCGACCAGACAGAGCATATATTCAAACTTAATTCCAGGGCGGAACGCACGGGCAATAGCTCCCAGCAAAAACATTTTCATACTTTCATACGTCAACTCATCCACAGGTGCGCCCAAGAAATGATGCAGCACATAGCGGATACGCTCCTGTCCATCCCATTGCAAACTATTCAGATAATTCCGGACAGGATGATATTTGTTCCGATCTGCCTGATGGACAATACTTTTCTGCACAATCTTATCCATCGTCAAACCGTAAGTCTCTTCCAAATAAAGCATAATATAGTTCAAATCCATATCTGTGAATGCCGGGCTTATCCGTTCCCACCACACGGGTTTTACAATGTCTGTCTGCTCAGTCAAAATATTGTGCCGGAATACACCTTTTAACAGAGGATCATGTTCTAAAATTAGCTTACAGTTATGCCGATTGTTTTTCACAGCACCCTTCTGTGTCATTTCCAGTTGTTCTCTGATTTCCTCTACTGTCAACTCCGTTTCCATTATATCCATTACTTCGCACAATTCCTGTCGTGTCTGTGGTGATAAAGTCTGAAATTCTCTGTTCAATCGCTGTCACCTCCTTCCCATGAGCCACCACTACGGCAACTCGTTCTTCTAATGTGCCTGATAATAATGTATCCAACAGGTACTCTGTTTCTGATATTTTTTCCAATGCCTCCATAAACAGCGGATGCCAGACATCTTCCACCTGTTTCGGAGCACACTCTTCTTTCCACTGTTTCAACAAATGCAGGTAATCTGCCAGTGCACGGAAATATCTATTTTCTGCCTGCAGATACCTCTGTTCCTGTGTTAGCTGTCGTTTGATTTGTTTTCTCTGTGGCGGGCTGTGCCCCATGTTCTCATAATGTATAGAAAAATCTCTTGCCAATTTCTCTGCCGCCTCTTTTGGTTTTAAATTGTACAAGTGTGCCGTAAAATCAATCACATCCCCATCTGCCTGACATCCGAAACAATGAAAACGCCTGTCCACTTTCATGCTTGGATTCTTGTCACGGTGAAATGGACAGACCGCCATTCCATTCTTGTTTACCCGTATTCCATAGCTTTCTGCAGCCTGCCGGGTAGTCACAGACTGTTTAACTGCTTCAAATATATTCATCCTTTTCCTCTTTTCTTTACATCACAACTCCATATCGTTCCTTCCCAATTTAGTTCTTCCTTCGTGTTCCCATCGCTCTCGGTTCTCCTGTTCCGCAGTAATTTTTGCTTTTGCCAGCCTATCCAGAATGGAACTTCTGGCTTTTTTCTTAATCTGTTCGGTATTCACCTTTTTGACTTCCGGTTTTATCAGCGTGGTCTGGATTGTTTTAACTGCTGTCTGCATAGCTTTTGTAATTTTGGTAATTACTCCGTCCAATCGACTTACAGCATAAGTTCTTTCTTTTTGGGAAGCCTTGCGCTCAGGGGAAAGCACCCACGCCTTTGACTGTTCTACCAGACGAATGTCTTCTTTATGGGTTTCCACTCTGACCTCATCCGTCACAACCTCCACAGCTTTGTCGTAAGCAATATCTGAAACTTCATCGATCAAAGCTTCTACTTCTTCAATTTTCAAAGTAAGTGTATCCAGTATTTCTGTCTGGTTTTTCATCTGTTTCTTTTGCTTAAACAGGATATAATCCTGCTTTTCAAGATAATCTCGCCCTCCATAAGACGGTTCTTCTTCCAGATGCAACCCGTATTTTCGAGTTATATCAAAAAGCATTGTCCGGCAAATAGCATCAAAAGTCTGCTTTCGATTATTATTGCGGCCTTTAGGTTTATCCGGTTTTGGAAGTGCAATCCCTAATTCTTCCAGTGCTTTTTCCTGCTGGGGACAGATTTCCCCGTACTTATTCTCACAATCAAAAACATGACGTTCATGAATGTGCGGCGTTCCTTCGTCCAAATGCAGTGCCCAGTCCAGAATATGGACATGAGAACCGAACCGATTTGTGAACTGCTTTGTAAAGTCCTGTACGACCGCAAGTAATATTTCATAGGAAACAGATTCTTCTACTGTTCCTATTTGAAAAATAGTTTCCTCTGGACAGGTTTTATTGTTCTTTAGTAAATCTTCCACAGATCGGTTACGCTCTGTATGACGGGTTCTTGCATTTCTTTCATTCTGCGCTTCTATATATTTTCCATAATGTTCCTGATAAAAAGTACATTCAATTTTCTCAAAACTGATATCCTGAGAATCTTCTTCCCTGTTCTGCATTGTGGTATAGCCACGGTAACAGTCCCAGTAAATATTTTCTCTGACTCTTCCAGCATCAATATGTTCACTGTTTTCCAAGTCGAAACGGCGATCATTATGCCTGGGATTATAAGTGCCATTTTTCCCGGAGCGTCCATTGTGTCTTGTTGCTTTCAATAATTTTCTTGCCCTCCTTTTTCACGTTTTTCCAAATTAAATAAGGCAGCGAAGCTGCAAACCTGCGTGAATTTGCGTCAGGTAATACCCAGTACGAGTAGACGCACGCATCAACTCACTGGGCAATGGCTGCCGCCCTTAACCTGCACAAAAGACTTCGCTCTCCGCTCTGCTCCAGATTTAGTTACTATTCTCCGGCACCCTTCCATTCCCCTTTGCCATCCATTCGAAAAAAGCAATTTTACTAACCTTAATTAATCTGCCGCTTCGAAATGCCGGAAAACCGGGTGTATGAACCAGTTCATAAGCCGTTACTCTGGAAATCCCCATAATCCGCTGAATATCAGCCACATCCAGTACAAGAGGCAGTTCATCATAATTGTTTAATCTCTTATTTTCACTCATGTTGTTCCTCCATTTTTGATCTCATTTTTTTAGCTTCTCATTGCCGTTTTATCTTTCCTGTTTCCTGAGTCATACTGCTGTTAAGGCATACAACACGTCATCCATTCGGATGCGCTCACTTCTTTTATCGAAGGTCATGGCGGTTTATCTCAGGTTAGACGGTCATAAAGTTGTCAAAGTACACTGCATAGTACGAAATTACCATGCAATCGTATCTTATCAATCTCATCTTGACTTTTCAATACTTTCGCGATACCATAAATGTAACTAATATTATATTTTTTAAAATTACCATACAAAACAGGAGCAAATAGAAATGACTTATCAATTTATAAGGCAAGAACCTTGCTACGACCACATCCTCTTCGTTCTGGCATTGGATAGAGACAAAATGAAGGAGCGAATTTTAATCGGAACGGAACAGCAAATCCGTTTTCGACTGGACGGAAATAAAGATAACGATGTCATATATGATATAACACGTCCTCTAGGACGTTTTCTGATAGATTTTGAATATGATAAAGAAAAGAACTGGAATATATATGGACTTGCTCCCCTACGTGATGCATTGCACACTAACCGTTGGAAACAGCCTGCACTGGAACAGACTGCTGGTGATTTTCTGGCAAAAAAATATCTCACCGGTGATCCGGTGAGAATGTATGCTACATTCCGTATTTGGAATGAATATCTTGTTACAAGGGAATATCGTGACCGTAATACTGCCTGTGATCGTTTTATAGAAAAAATCCAAATTTTGACTCAGGCATTCCAAACAGAAAATGTCATGAATTTTAATTCTGATACCGGAAAACCAGAACGCTTTCATACTGGCAGTCTTTATTTCCGCAACACTCCTGCTGAAATCACTCGACTTGAACTTTGGTTTCCGGATAATAGGCGCAGAACAGAATGCGTAGCTGCCTACAGCTCTTTTTATCCGCTTATCACTTATTACTTGAATCGGCTGAATGACTGGGGCCTTTGTTTCCGTCAGTGCAAAGTCTGTGGAAAATATTTTCTGGCAAAAAACCAGCGTTATGAACTATGCAGTGATAAGTGCCGTAAAGCACAGGCACTTCAAAATAAAAGGGAATTTGATGAACGAGCCAGAGAAAATAACTATGATTTGCTTTATAAAAATGAATGCCAGAATTGGCGTAATAAAATCAATAAATCCAAAAAAACTGCTGATTTTCCGATTGAACGTCTGGAAGAAATGAAAACTGCGTTTGACCTTTTTAAGAAAGAAGCTCTGCGGCGTAAGAAAGCTGTAAAGGCAGGAACAACCAAGCCAACGGAATTCACGGACTGGCTGTATCAGCAGAGCAATATTATCTTGAAACTCAGCGAAATCTGAATCCATCCCTGTAAAGGAAAGGCAGCGAATTTACTCGCTGCCTGCCCTCTCATTAAACTTGTATCCTACACCCCAGACGGTTTGAATATATACCGGGTTGCCCGGATCATCTTCTATCTTCTCACGAATATGGCTGATATGACTCATGACAATATTGTAATCGCCAGAATAGGCTTCTTTCCAGACTACATCATAAATCTGCTCCTTACTAAATACCCTTCCTGGATTTTGTGCTAATAACTGCAGGATTTCAAACTCGGTGTAAGTTAATTCTATTTTTCTATTATCACGAACAACTTCCCTCCGTTTCAAATCAATCGCTATACCCTTATGCCTTATTTTCGATTGAAGTTGTATTTCCTGAAAAAGGAATTTTTCTCTGCCGGAATCTAACACGGAAATAACAGAATTTACCAACTCTTCCTCATCTCCCTCGAATGATACCAGCAATATTTTTCCCACTTAATCATCCTCGTTTCATTTAGCACTAACTTAATGCTTCGCCTCTGAATTATATTCCGCAAATGTTTCCGTTTCCGGATTAAATTCAGTAAATAATTCCTGCATTCTATTTTTGCTTACTTTTTGAAAGCTGCTAATCTTTCCACTTTTGTCTCTCGTTACTTCAATGTACATAGTGCCGTTGCTGTTAGAAAAGATTCCCCTTCCCTCATCATATAAATCTGCTATAATCTTACCATTATAAACCCAGTTTCCTTGAGCATCACAGGATACTCCATAATCAGCATACTCCTGTGGAACAGCAATATTAAGACCTTTTCCCTCTTCACTGCTATATTCGCCCATGTCATCAGCCGCTATGTTCTCACTTCCTCCTTCTTCAAAAACAGATCCTTTCATTTCATCTGCAGTTACAGCTTCTCCGCCGGAACTTTCAACCAATGCCGCCGGTTCTGACCAAAAATCATCTGATAACGGTTCTGCCTTTACGTCTGTGATGGTGCCATAGTTTTCCCTTTGCACTTCAACTCGAAGCGTACCTCCACGTTTGGAACTTATTGTATAAGTACCCGGCTTAAACTCATCCCGGAAATATCCAATGGTCTTTCCATCATACATCAGAAATCCTGTTTCTTTCTGGTAAGTTATTCCCGCTTTTGCATATTCAGAAAGCTGTTCTTCGCTGAATACATTTTCATTACTGTCTTTATTTTCGGTGACCGTTTCTGCTTCCTGCTTCGCATATTCTATATTTTCCGGAGAATATGCCATTGTAATTCCCACTGCATCATCAGATGATTTCGACAACTTCATCCCATCTTTTATTTTTTGAAGATTATCCTCATAAAGTGCAATCGTCTCATCTACCTTTTCCTGTGTCCATACAAACCATCCGTCGCCGCCTGTATAAGCTTTTTCACCAATCATAGACTGCAGAACTTCTTTTTCCTCGTCCAGCCATTTCGCATACTCTTCTGCTGTCCACCATTCCACATCCGAACTTGAAAGTGATTCATCTTCCCGGATATTCACTTCGTTTAAAGCAACTGTTGTTTCACCGTTTTCTTGCGCTGTCTCTGTCTTTTTCTCCAAGGATGATGCGGAAGTTGCAAATCCACCTGTCACGCAAATTACCAATACTGCACTTATAATTACTGCAAACTTAGATGTCTTCTTTATCTTCATAATTGCTCTTATCCTCTCTTCAATCGCATTTTTACTGAAACTGTTACATAATGGTGTCAGTCCGCTCTTTTTTTCTTCCATAGATATTAAAGCAGTTGCATATACCGACTTTATATCCATTCCAAATCTACGGACTACGGTTTCGTCACAGGATAATTCCAAATCTCTGTTAAAAAGAATATACATTACCCACACAAGAGGATTAAACCAATGAATGCATACTGCAGCAATCATTATCAGCTTTGTAAGCATATCAAGCCGTCTGATATGCACATATTCATGTTCCAACACATAACGAAGCTGATAAATATTTTTCCATTCTGTATTTTTCGGCATTAAAATAACTGGGCGAATCACACCATAAGAAAGTGGTGCAGCTATGGTTTCTGTCTGCCGGATGGATAGACTCCTTTTTAGTGGATGTTTTTCCTTCCATGCTTCCAAAATATCATTTTCAACAGGCAGCGAAAATCGAAATTCCCGATAACATTTTATATAGGAAACCGCAAAAAATCCAAAACAAAGTAACAGACCTGCCAGCCATATTACACTCAAAATCGAAATGGATTCTGTTCTCTGCACCATAGCCTCTGATAATCCATTTGCTATCTCAGGCATATTACCATGAATGGGTAAAAATGTTGTCGTTTGCGCCGTTCTCACTGGGTTTATATCAGAATAAATACTCTGCAACAGAGAATAAATACTTGTGACTGATTTTATGGAAAATGGAACTAATAACCGTATTAATGCAATCCACCATAAAATCAAAAATGTTTTCTTCGGTAATCTGTTGATAAGCACAGCCCTTAATACCACAATAAGTAAAATAATAACCGTTCCCAGAAAACTCATTTGCAGCAGGCTCATATACATCACCTCATTCCAATTCACTGACGATCTGCTTCAGGTTCTTAATCTGCTCCATAGAAAGTTTTTTTCTGCCAAGAAGTGCCGCAAACAACTTGTCAACAGATCCATCATATATCTTATCAATAAGTTCATCTGTTTCCAGATCCTGTACCTGTTCTTTTGCTATAAGCGCATGGCACATAAATCCCGGTTCCGTTCGTTCAATCGCGCCTTTATTGATACACCGCTTAATCAATGTATACGTTGTGTTTTTATTCCAGCCGACTTCTCTGTTTAAAGTATCTGCAACATATTTCGCTGGCACGTCACCATCCTTCCACAGAACATCCATTACCTTTAATTCCGAATCAAAAAGTTTGATATTTTCCTCTGTCACTTGTTTCGCCTCCTATAAGACTACAGTAGTCTGTTCTTGTTTTCAGACTACCACAGTCTTATAGCATTGTCAATCATTTTCTGTCGCTAGGAAAAGAAAAACAGCCAGCCTTTCGGCTGACTGCTCCATACTAAATATAAACCATTTCGTTCAGTACAATTTCTTCTGCTCTGTTTCTAATATTATTACACCGTTGTACCCAAAGCATAGCATCTTTCCGCTTCAATTCCTCCGTCACTCCCTCAGCCGCTTTCATCTGATCAACAATACACGTAAACCGTTCCTCCGCTTGTTCGTCCAAATCCTCCAGATAGCTCCAAAGTTTTCCGGTCAGCAGTAAACTGGAATATCTACCGTAGCACTGCTTTTTCAGATACTCCCTGTGCATTCGTCCCCACTTACCGATAGATCACTTTTCCTCCGGCAGCTTCAAGTCTGGGATATAATAATCCCCGACAAGTACATAATCAATGCCATTCTCCGTAATTCTTGTTTTCAAATCCTTCATGGTTCGTTCCTCCTCGGTTTTTCTTATTCTATTACCCAAACGAACCGTTCTATATTGTTACTTCCATATGCACCGTACTCTTACTGATTCCAAATTTTTTTGCTGTCTGTCGTACTGTCGCTTTTGTTTCTATTATGTAATGTGCAATTTCCACTGCACGTTCTTCGATATAATCCTTCAAAAAAAGATCCCCCGAAGACACCGTTTTTACAGTGTATGCGGGGGACTTTTATGGTATGTCTCACTTTTATCTCTCAGAAGATAACCGGAATAACATAGATTCCAAGTGCAATGATCGTTGCAACGATTGTAGCAATCTTCCAGATATTGTACTCTTTATCCATCTTTGCTTTTTCTTCCGAAGTTGGCTCTTCAAGAACACCAATCTCCTCTTCGATCGATGGAATCTTGTTCTCATGTTTTCTGGTAAAGAGAGCCCAGTAAATGATTGCTGCAACTGTGACAATACCAGAAGTGATCAGTGCTGCTTTATCAGCGAAGATCAGCATGAAGATATACACAACAATCGTAAACCAGCAGCCGAATTTTCCACCAGGAGCCACATAAGGTCTTTTCATATCCGGACAGTGCTTTTTCAGTCCAAGATAAGCAAGACAGCCAATGATGTAGCAGAGTGCAAGAGAAATCAACGATACAGATGCAATGTAGTTAATAGAACCTGTTGCGATCAGAATAATATTGATGATTCCTACTGCCGCAACTGCTGTATAAGGTGTTTTGTATTTCGGATGAATCTTGCAGAAGAAAGAAGGAAGGGATTTATCTTCTGCCATTGTGAAAATATATCTTGCCGGTGCTGCAATACCAGGGTTGATTGTGGAGAGGTCACCTCCGAATGCAATACCAATGCAAAGAAGAATAATCGGGAATCCTATCAGTCCTGCTGCTTCCAGACCTTCTGCATAAGGAGCATCTGCTGCTGCAAGCAGTGGATAAAATTTATGCGGTACAAGACCAACCAGGAACCACTGGAATAATGCGTTACATACAAATACAAGGAATACTGATACTTTTAAAGCTCTCGGCAGTGTATACTGTGGATATTTTGTTTCAGCGCCCATAGAAACACATGTTTCAAAACCTGTGTAGCACCACCATACAAGACCAAAGATGTACATAATTTCATTGAAAGGCGGCAGGGAATCCATTGCGATTCCTCCAAAATATTCCAGATGGATCTTTGGAATCATGTACAGGAACCATGCAATTGCACATCCCCAGAAGAAAAAGATAAATCCTGTCTGCGCTTTACCAGACATTTCAATTCCTTTTAAATTCAGTACCAGGAAAAACAGTACCAGAATAATTGCAATGATACGTGAATCGACTCCGCTCAGATCAATTCCAAACTGACTGAAAAGAATCTTGAAATAGTTGGCAAAAGCAAGCGTCTCACCTGCACCGATTCCAACTACTGAGATAATGTAATGCCATCCTGCAAGGTTAGCCCAGACTCTGTTCAGTCCACGTTTTGCATAGTTATAGGTACCACCTGCACAAGGCAGCGCTGCTGACATCTCTCCATAGATCAGGCATGGCCAGATTGAGATCAGCAATGACAGGAAGGTAATAACAATAATCCAGGATCCTACATGTCCAATCTGTGAAGAACCACAGGTAAAAAGGCCTACACCTACAACTGTTCCGATCGTCATACTGATGGACTCTTTCAGTCCCAGTGCTCTGACAAGTTTTGTTTCTCCGTTTTCCATAATAATCACTCCTCATTCCGCGTTTTATATATAAAAAAACAGAGCATGGAATTTTATTCCCATGCCCCATTGCATTTTTATATTGATGACTATCACTTTCACCCTTTTATTTAATTAACTCGCACTTGCAAATTCTACTCCGCTCTTCTTCTTTTCAAGAATCTGGGCTATCAGATCAACAATATGTGCTGCTGCCTCTACCGGCGGTATTCCATGTCTGCTGATATTGGAAACTACTGTGTATTCTGACTCCAGCATATCTGGTCTTGCATTGTAAGCAATATATGCCGACATACTTTCCGAAGTAAGAAGTCCCGGTCGTTCTCCGATCAGAACACATGTTACCTGCGCATCCAGAAGCGGCCCTATCGTTCTTGCAGTATTTACTCTGCAGTATCTTACAAAGAATGGAGTTCCGACTGTGATTCCCTTATCTTCCAGTCCCATTTTGATCGTTGGAAAAAGATCCGGGATGTTTGCTTCTATAGAAGGTGAACAAAGACCATCGCCAAAATAAATCTGTACCTGTGGATGATGAACACAATTCTGTGAGATTGTTTCCTGCGCATCCGGCAGAAAAACTCTTCCCCAATCCGGTCTCAAAAGCATTTCATTTTTGTTTGCGCACTTTGTCTGAACCTCAAATACTCCCAGCTTTTTGACAGTTTCTTTTGGAACCTCATTGTAAACAGCGTCATTAGCCGCTGCATGTGAAGCCAGAAAGCGAAGCTCTGCTTCCGTTGTATATCGTGGTCCACAATGCCCGATTCCAATTCTTGCAGGAGTTGCATGTTTCATTTTCCATATTTCTTTCTCGTTATACGGATGATCCACATGCATGTAATCCATAATATCTGTTTCCATGATATCTTTAAGACATTCTGCTGAAGCACTCATTTTCTTCCCTCCTGTACCTGAAATTATTTTGTAAAGAATACGGATGGGTCTCCGGCATTTCTGCCGAGATGTCCATTTTCCCAGAATCCCCATTTTTCCAGCCATTCCTTAAACTCCGGAATTGGCTGTTTTTTCAGTAATTGTCTGACACTGGCCACATCATGGTAGCTGGTTGACTGATACATCAACATGATATCATCAGCCTGCGGAAGTCCCATAACATAATGAACACCTGCCGTTCCAAGTAATGTAAGAATTGTTTCTGAATCATTCTGATCAGTCGGCATGTGATTGGTGTAGCAGACGTCACATCCCATCGGAAGCCCATGCAGATGTCCGCAGAAAACATCTTCCAGTGCCGCTCTTGTCAGCTGCTTTGTATCATAAATATACTCCGGCCCCATAAAGCCAACTACTGTATTCACCAGAAATGGATGGTAATGTCTTGCCAGTCCATAACATCTGCATTCCATCGTCTGCTGGTCCGCTCCAAATGCTGCCGAAGATGAAAGTTCTGATCCCTGTCCTGTCTCAAAATACATAACATTCGGACCTTTTGCATGTCCTTTTTCTTTAAATAATAATTCTGCCTCTTCAAGCATCTCTGTCGTCACACCAAATGCGGATAATGCCGCTTCAGATCCGGCGATAGACTGAAAACACAGATCTGCACTTCCCTGTCCGCTCCGAAGAGCTTCCATCTGAGTGGTCACATGTGATAAAACACAGGTCTGTGTCGGAATCTGATATTTATCTCTGATGTCTCCAAGTGTTTTCCAGATAGCAAGTGTACTGTCCACGGTATCGATTGCAGGATTCAGACCGATAACTGCATCCCCTGATCCATAACTCAGACCTTCCAGCGTACTTGCGGTCACACCTTCCACATCGTCTACCGGATGATTCGGCTGAAGCCTTGCTGCAAGAACATTTTCGGTTCCAATCGTAGTATTGCAGGTTGCCGTAATATGCATCTTGCTTCCCGCAAGGATCAGATCCATATTCCCCATGATCTTTGATATTGCAGCTATTGCCTCACTGGTCAGCCCTTTGCTGGCTCTCATGATCTTATCACTGTCTGTTGTATCATCCAGGATCCACTCTCGCATCTCCTGAATGGTTTTTCCTTTAATTTCAGAATAAACTTCTTCATCTATGTCATCCTGGATGATTCTCGTGACCGAATCCTCTTCGTAGGGAACCACCGGATTTTCTCTTAAATCTTCTACGGTAAGCTGTCCCAGCACTTCTTTTGCAGCGATTCTCTGAAGCTTACTTTCTGCTGCCACACCGGCCAGTTCATCACCGGATTTTTTTTCACTTGCTTTCGCCAGAACATCTTTTACATCTTTGAATTCATATATCTGCCCTAACATTGAAGTCTTCAAAATCATATCCTGCACCTACCCGTTAAATATTAATGTCTTTACAATCACCGGGATAACTTTTCCCGATACGATCGGTTCTCCCAGATCTACGAAATCTCCGCTTTCGCAATAGATTCCATCAATACAGATAATCTTTCTTCTGTTCTTTATTCTGTGATGAAGTGCCTGACCAAGAGCCTTTCCAATATCTTCCTCAAGAACGATGATCACTGCATCTTTCTCCTCACATTCCTGATCAAATTGCTCCGTCAGTTTATCGGCAATCTCCTGTATCTGTGCAAAGGACGGACATTTCAGCCCTTTCATCGCAACAGCAACCTGTCTGCCTTCACCTCGGCTTTCACGGTAGATCTGCATTGCACGATGAACATTTTCTCCGAGATTTTTGATATCTTCCGCATTTTCCAATGTCACCTTAACAACTGGAATATTCTTAAGAGGAAAAGTTTCTTCGGTATACTCTATCGTGCTTCCGGAAATATTCATGCTGTAATTTCCTGCACCGATCACAGTAGCTCTCATTGTTTCCTTGGCTTTACAGATGTTTCCTTTCTGAAAATATGGATTTTCCATAATAGACTGTGCAAGCAGCACGCCTATATCACCATATCGAAACGGTTCTCCGGTCTCTTCAAAACAAGAGGCAACTCCACCTGAAAATGTGATCAGTTCCGGTTTCTTCTGACAGGTTATCACATGATTGGTTTTCATCCTGTCAATGTAATCACCTGTCTTCTTTAATCCTACAGCTTCTGCAAGAATATCTGCCATCGCATCAGTAAGGAGCATCAGTTTTTCCGGTTCTGTATCCTGGCCTTCTTGGATATCCAAGCCCATCTGTTCACAAAGCCATTGAAGTTTTGGTGCAATGTAAATTATTTGTCCTTCCTCTGTCTTTACAAGTCTTCCGCCAATATCAAAGCATGCCGTATCAAGTACATTTCCATTTTCAAACAGACAGATGTTTGTGGTACCGCCTCCAATATCCAGATTGGCAACAATCTTTCCAGTCTTGCGCGACAGCTCTGCTGCACCGGCTCCCTTGCCTGCCAGCACGGATTCCAGATCTGCTCCCGCAGTAGCCATAACAAAATCTCCGGCCACATCCGCGATCGCCTCAACTACATCTTCCGCATTTTTCTTACGGGAAGTTTCACCGGTTATGATCACTGCACCAGTAGAAAGATCTGCTGGCTTTATGCCTGCTTTTCTGTATTCTTTTTTGATGATTCGGTCTACCCATTTTCCATCAATCTCATCCCTGGAAAGTAATGGTGTGAAATATACCTGACTTCTGTATATCACTTCTTTGGAAATCACTTTGATCTGTGGTATCTTGCCAAATCCTCCTATATTCTGCAGAAGCATTTTGCTGAATACCAGCTGAGTAGTTGATGTTCCGATATCAATTCCTGCGCTTAAGATTTCTTCTGTCTGCATATCTTTCATCTCCATGAATCACAAAAAGGGACATCAACTATTGTTGATGCCCCTTCGCACTTCGCTTCTTTGAAATTGATTGCATTATAGCACGGAGTTTTTTATTCTACAACTCAATTTTTTCACAAATTTTGTTTGTATTTTCAGAAATTTTCATTATATCTGTATAATTGTACAAAATCCAGTTCACCATTATTTCTTTGAATCTTTAATTCAAAGAAATCTCATCGATCATTTTCAGTTCTTCTTCTGTGAACGGTGCACTGGAGATTGCCTTTATATTATCCATAATCTGCTGTGGCTTGGATGCACCGATCAGAACGCTTGTCACTTCTTTCTTCTGCAGAAGCCATGCAAGTGCCATATCAGCCAGCTTTTCACCACGCTGTGCAGCCAGATCATTCAGCTTACGGATCTGATCCAGTCTGTGCTCATCCAGGATACTTTCTTTGAGAAATCTTCCATCTGTACGGATACGGCTGTCTTCCGGGATTCCATGCAGATAACGATCTGTCAGCTGCCCCTGTGCAAGCGGGCTGAATGTGATCAGGCCTTTCTGCAGTCTACCTGTCATTTCTTTCAGGCCATTATTTTCTACTGTTCTGTCAAAAATGGAATAACGGTTCTGGTTGATCACAAACGGACAACGCATCTCTTTCAGGATGGCTGCCGCCTTTTCCAGAGTTTCCCCATTATAGTTGGAGAGTCCGACATAGATTGCCTTTCCGCTCTGTACAGCACTTGCAAGTGCTCCCATAGTCTCCTCAAGCGGTGTGTCCGGATCCATTCTGTGATGATAGAAGATATCCACATATTCCAGTCCCATACGTTTCAGGCTCTGATCCAGACTTGCCAGAAGATATTTGCGGCTTCCCCAGTTTCCATAAGGGCCATTCCACATCTCATATCCGGCTTTTGTCGTAATGATCATCTCGTCACGGTAAACACCAAGGTCTTCTTTCAGTATGCGACCGAAATTTTTCTCTGCGCTTCCCGGTTCCGGACCATAGTTGTTTGCAAGGTCAAACTGTGTGATTCCATTATCAAAAGCTGTGAAGCAAAGCTTTCTCATGTTCTCAAAATTTGCTGTATCTCCAAAGTTATGCCATAATCCAAGTGACACCTTTGGAAGCATCAGACCGCTGTTTCCGCAACGATTATATTCCATGGTCGTATATCTTTCTTTTGCTGCAGTGTACATATTTATTTACCCCTTTTCCCAGCGCAAACTTCTCAGATACACCTTCTGTTCCGGTGTAATCCTGTAACTTTCGATTGCTTTTTGAATTGTCTTTCTATGTATCCACTCCGGCAGACGTCGTTCTTCCAGATAAGGAATGGTCGCCTCCCACTGCTTTGCAAGCGCTGTTGCCAGATACCATGCAATCATCATGTTAACATAATATTCTTCTGATCTGACATCTGCTGCCAGTTTCAGATATTCCGGGCTGAAATCCTCATCCAGATAAAAATTCATCAGCATATCGATTCCATAGCGGATCGTATAAGTTTTCTCTGATGCGATCCATCTTCGGATTTCCGGAAGCAGTTCTTCTTTGTGCTTCGCAAAACATTTCGGTGCAGGCAGGTCACAGGTTGCCCAGTTATTCACATATGGCAGAAATCTTTCTAATTCTGCAAGGCACATGCCATAATCTTTGATCCAGCTCACGATCATCATGTGCATATTGTTTTCTTCATAATATCTGTGCGGCAGATCACGCAGAAAACACTCTGCTTCCGGTGTCTTTGCAAATTCTCTGGTAAATTTCCTAAGTACCGGCATCCGTATTCCTATGATTGTCTCTTTATCAATACCAGGCATTAACCTGCTGTGAAACTCCCGGTATTTCAGATCTTGCATTTCAAATAAATCCTGTTCCACTTTTTTAGTATAATACATTGTTATTTAATCTTTGTTTCTTCCAAAATGGACGTGCAATGCGGACAACGGGTTGCCTTGATGCTGATTTCACTCTGGCAATACGGACAGATCTTTGTAGTTTCTTCTTTTGGCTCTTCCGGTTTCTTTGTAAGTCCTGTCAGCTTGTTGATTCCCTTCAGCAGACAAAACAGGATAAACGCCATAATAATAACACCAACTGCCATATCCATCACATTTCCACGAAGTGCAAAAGCCTTAAATTCCTCTATGAACTTTTTCATCCTTGGTATCCCCCTTCATTTAATATATTGTAAATTATAACACACCATCTTTTTTCTACAATCCTTCATGCATAATTTCTGTGCTTTTTCTATATCTTTAAATAAACATTCTCCGGAGTCTGCCATGTCACAGGACAAACAACACTCCCCTCATTCAGAACCAGATTTTATGATGCTGACACTCGTTCTTATTCTGGCAGTCTTTGGTCTTATTGTCCTTCTCAGTGCCAGTGAATATAATGGAAGAGTTCGTTTTCATGACTCTGCCTATTATTTCAAAAAACAGCTCTTCGCTACAGCACTTGGTCTTGGTGTCATGTATGTCATTTCCTCTGTTGACTATCATTTTTTCGTCCGGCTTGCACCTGCTGCCTATCTTCTTTCCCTGCTTCTGTCTACCGCTGTTCTTCTCTTTGGACAGGAAATCAACGGTTCCAGACGCTGGCTGAATCTGGGGCCTTTATCTTTTCAGCCTTCCGAATTCGCCAAAGTCGCTGTGATTCTGTTTCTGACCTGGCAAATTGAAAAAAGTCACAAACAGACAGACGGTTTCTGGTTCATGTGCCGCACCATGCTCTCACTTCTTCCTGTCGTTGGTCTCGTCGGCTCCAATAACTTAAGCACTGCTGTCATCATTCTTGGAATCGGTGCCATACTGATTTTTGCAGCCAGTCCGCATTATATACAATTTGTGGCTCTGGGCGGAGCAGGAATTGGCTTTATCACGATTTTTCTCGCTGCCGAAAGTTATCGTCTGGAACGTCTCGCAATCTGGCGCAACCCTGAAAAATACGAAAAAGGCTTTCAGACAATCCAGGGGCTTTACGCGATCGGAAGTGGTGGTCTGTTTGGACGTGGTCTCGGAAACAGTATACAAAAACTGGGCTTCGTTCCCGAAGCCCAGAATGATATGATCTTTTCTATTATCTGTGAAGAAATGGGATTGGCAGGTGCCATAATCCTGATTCTTATTTTTGCTCTGCTGCTCTGGAGACTTTGTGTCATCTCCATGCACTGTCAGGAACTTTCCGGTTCACTTTTGTCTGCCGGAATCATGGGCCATCTGGCAATCCAGATTATCCTGAACATTGCCGTTGTCACCAATACCATTCCCAATACCGGAATCACTCTGCCTTTTATCAGCTATGGCGGCACTTCCATTGTCTTTCTCCTTGGTGAAATGGGGCTGGCTCTTAATGTCAGCCGTCACCGAAGCTGTCTCTGAGTACACAGTCCTGACCAGCTCCTGTCTGTTAGAAGAACAAACCACCCACCATATAAACTACAAATGACACCAGCCAGGCAATCACACACTGTCCGATTACAACCAGCGTTGCCCACTTAGCACCAAGTTCACGTTTGATTGAAGCAATTGCCGCAACACACGGTGTATACAACAGACAAAATGCCAGCAGACTGGCGGCTGAAAGCGGTGTGATACTCGCAAGCAGGACTGATGTGTTTCCAAAAAGGATAGAAAGCGTAGAAACAACACTTTCTTTTGCCATAAATCCTGTGATCAGAGCTGTTGAAATTCTCCAGTCACCATATCCCATCGGTTTGAAGATTGGTGAGATCACGCTTGCCAGCATTGCAAGGATACTGTCTCTGGAATCTGTTACGATACTGAAATGTGTATTAAATGTCTGCAGGAACCAGATCACAAGTGTTGCAACAAAAATTACTGTAAATGCTCTCTGGAGGAAATCCTTCGCCTTATCCCAGAGAAGGTGTCCTACATTCTTTGCTCCAGGCATACGATAATTTGGAAGTTCCATGACAAATGGCACTGCTTCTCCACTGAACAATGTTTTTCGCATCAGAAGTGCCATCAGGATTCCCATAATGATTCCGCCAAAATACAGCGCAATCATTACAATTGCTCCATGACCAGGGAAAAACGCTGCTGCAAAAAATGCGTAGATCGGGAGTTTTGCCGAACAACTCATAAACGGTGTCAGCAGAATTGTCATTTTACGGTCACGTTCTGATGGAAGTGTTCTGCTCGCCATAACCCCAGGCACAGTACATCCAAAACCGACAAGCATCGGAACGATACTACGACCGGAAAGCCCAATCTTTCGAAGCAGCTTATCCATAACAAAAGCAACACGTGCCATGTATCCACTGTCTTCCAGTAAAGACAGAAAGAAAAACAACGTTACGATAACCGGAAGGAAACTCAGTACACTTCCAACACCGTTGAAAACGCCATCCATGACCAGCGAATGAATCACATGGTTTACCCCGGCCGCTGTCATTACATGATCAACCATATTTCCGAGAGCTGTAATCCCCATATCCAGCAGATTCTGAAGAAATGCTCCAATCACACTGAAAGTCAGGAAAAACACAAGTCCCATAATACCTATGAAACACGGAATAGCTGTATATTTACCGGTAAGCACTTTATCAATCTTCTGACTGCGAAGATGTTCTTTGCTTTCTTTTGGCTTTACAACCGTCTCATCACAGACATCCTCAATAAAATCAAAACGCATGTGAGCAATAGCTGCTGCTCTGTCCAGACCACGTTCTGTCTCCATCTGTTTCACAATATGTTCCAGCATTTCTTTCTCATTCTGATCAAGGTTCAGACTGTCCATGATAAGCTGGTCGCCTTCCGCAAGCTTTGCTGCTGCAAAACGAACCGGAATTTGTGCCGCTTTTGCATGGTCTTCAATCAGATGCATGATCGCATGAAGACATCTGTGCACCGCACCACCATCTTCATTAGCATCACAGAAATCAATGTTCTGCGGCTTCTCCTGATATTTTGCAACGTGTAGTGCATGTGCCACCAGCTCATCAATTCCTTCATTCTTTGCCGCTGAAATGGGAACTACCGGAATTCCAAGCATTTTTTCCATCCGGTTTACCAGAATGGAACCTCCGTTTTCTCTGACTTCATCCATCATGTTCAAAGCCAGAACCATCGGTATATCCAGTTCCATCAGCTGCATGGTCAGATAAAGATTTCTTTCAATGTTTGTAGCATCTACAATATTAATGATTCCTTTTGGATGTTCCTCCAACACAAAATTTCTTGTTACAATTTCTTCACTGGAATACGGAGACATTGAATAAATACCAGGAAGATCTGTTACCAGTGTATTGCTCCTGCCACGGATAGTTCCATCTTTTCTGTCTACTGTAACTCCTGGAAAATTTCCGACATGCTGACTGGAACCTGTCAGCTGATTAAATAATGTCGTCTTACCACAATTCTGATTACCCGCAAGTGCAAATGTCAGAACCTCACTGTCCGGCAGCGGATGTTCATTTTCTTTTTCATGATATTTTCCGCCTTCACCAAGACCAGGATGTGGAATTACTTTAGTAATATCTTTTTTGTGTGCCGCCTTTCCCTCTGACGGCTCCACTGCGTCACGAATGTTTTCTATCTCTATCTTTTCTGCATCTGCCAGACGCAGGGTCAGTTCATAACTGTGAATACGAAGCTCCATAGGATCCCCCATTGGAGCATATTTCACCATGGTCACTTCTCCCTTTGGAATCAGTCCCATATCCAGAAAATGCTGTCTTAACGCACCTTCTCCACCGACAGAACGGATAGTCGCAGTTTTTCCGATTGGCAGTTCACGTAATGATGTCATCTCTGCTTTCCTCTATTGATTATTTACACAGTTCCTCAGCCATCTGATCCAGCTGTTCCATGTTCTCATCACTTAAGGAAGACATGATCTTTACAGTTGTATCCAGCCATGTGATGTTTTTGCTCTTCTCAAATTTAGCTTTCATAACTTTTGCAGCATTCGGAGCCCAGCTTCCATTCTCGATCAGACCGATTGTACGGTTCTGGTAATTTCTTTCTGTCAGATGGTCAATATAAAATTTCATGAATGGGAAGATGTCTGCATTATAAGTCACAGATGCAAGGACCAGTTTTCCGTAACGGAATGCATCCTCTACAGCTTCCGCCATGTCATCTCTTGCAAGGTCAAATACAGAAACCTTCGGGCAGCCTTTTTCTTCAAGCTTCTGAGCAAGAACTTCGACTGCTTTCTTTGTATTTCCGTATACGGAAGAGTATGCGATCACAACGCCTTCACTCTCAACTTTGTAAGAAGACCAGATATCATATTTTTCAAGGTAATGTCCAAGATTTTCTGTCAGGATCGGTCCATGCAGAGGACAGATTGTCTGGATGTCCAGAGTTGCTGCTGCTTTGAGAAGCTTCTGAACCTGCGGACCATATTTTCCAACAATACCGATGTAGTAACGACGAGCTTCACAGTCCCAGTCCTCTTCTACGTCAAGTGCACCGAATTTACCAAATCCATCTGCTGAAAACAGTACTTTATCAGTGCTGTCATATGTAACCATAACTTCCGGCCAGTGAACCATCGGTGCAAATACAAATGTCAGTACATGTTTGCCAAGAGTCAGGCTCTCACCGTTATCAACAACCAGTTTTTTACCTTCCAGATTCATTCCTCTGAAGAAGTTTTCCATCATAGTAAATGTTTTGGTATTTGCAACAACCGTTGTATCCGGATAAGCTTTCATAAACTTTTCGATATTCGCTGCATGGTCAGGTTCCATATGCTGTACAACCAGGTAAGCCGGTTTTGCACCATCAAGAACTTTTGCAATATTACCAAGCCATTCTTCTGCAAAATGTGCATCCACTGTATCCATAACTGTGATCTTCTCATCCATGATCACATAAGAGTTATAGGCCATACCGTTCGGTACATCGTACTGTCCTTCAAACAGATCCACCTGATGATCATTCACACCTACATAATAAATATCATTTCCAATCTTCATAACTACCGTCTGCCTCCTTATTGGTCTGGTTAGCTTTATATTCTTTTTTATATCATCTCTGATAACTGAACTCATTATATCCGCTCTTTCATGCGAAATCAATAGCTGTTCGTTATATTCTTGACAGGTTTTGTCAGGTTTTGTCACTGACTGTCATTGACTCTTTTTTCTTTGCTGCTTTCATATTGTAAATAAACATTCCCAGGGACGCCAGAATGATCAGTCCATATCCAATAAAACTGTATTTATCCGGTATCTCCCCAAACAGAATAAAGCCAAGAAGCGTTGCAAAAATAATCTGCGAATAGTCAAAAATTGATATCTTACCTGCCGGTGCATACGTATATGCCGCAGTGATCGTAAACTGTCCTCCTGCTGCAAAAAGTCCAGCCATCAAAAGTGTCAGAAACTGTCTGCTACTCATTGGTGTATAATTAAAAATCAGATAAGGCAGTACAAAAAGACACGAAAACAATGAGAAATAAAAAACAATAACCGGCCCCTTAACTCCATGAGTTCCCAGCACACGCACCATTGTATAGGCAACTCCTGCGCCTAATCCTCCGCAGACTCCGATCAGTGCCGGGATCATCGCTGCATTTTGAAATCCCGGTTTTACAATAAAAAGGCACCCGATAAAAGCAAGAAGCACACAGGCACCCTGCGTTGGTGTGATTTTTTCTTTTAATATCAAAAATGAAAAAATAATTGCAAAAAACGGTGACAGCTTATTTAAAATAGAAGCATCTGCCACCAACAGATGGTCGATTGCATAAAAATTACAGAGAATTCCCAGCGTACCAAACGCACAACGAAGAAACAGTGGTCCCCAGTACTGTTTCTGTACCTTCGGGATCACATGATTTTTAAGCAAAATGATTGCCGCAAAAACGGCTGCCACAAGATTACGAAAAAAACTCTTCTGTATGGACGGAATGTCTCCTGCCAGACGCACACTCACATTCATGCATGCAAAGAAAAATGCCGACAGAATGATCATTGTCATTCCTTTTATATAATTTTCCTGTTTCATTTCAGATTCACAAGCTCCTCTCTGTTATGACTGTTTGCAGTCATATAATGTCTTCCTGTTACTGTTCAAAGATGTTGCTGCGGACAGTTACGTTTTCCTGCCTATCATAGCACTGTTCCATTCATTGATACAATAGCTGTTAACAGTTAATTTATGATGTCTCCTATACATCCGTTAATCTTTTGAAAATTTTATATGGAAGTTTCTCAATCTTTCCGTTATAATGATAACTGAATACACACATACACAGACGCGGCACCTTATTACTATGTTAAAGCCGCTCAGAACGGAGGAGCATATTATGGAAATTGTTTGTTTAGATCTGGAAGGTGTACTGGTTCCTGAAATATGGATTGCTTTTGCAGAAGAAACCGGAATTCCGGAATTGAAGAGAACAACAAGAGACGAGCCTGATTATGATAAACTGATGAAATATCGTCTCAATATTTTGAAAGAACACGGCCTTGGACTGAAGGAAATTCAAGATACAATTTCCAAGATTGAGCCACTTCCGGGCGCAAAAAAATTCCTGGATAAGCTCAGAGAAATGACACAGGTTATTATCATAAGTGATACCTTCTCACAGTTTGCAGGACCATTAATGAAGAAACTCGGTTATCCGACAATTTTCTGCAACTCTCTTGTTGTATCAGATAATGGCGAAATTGTAGATTTCAAAATGCGCTGTGAAAAATCCAAATACACAACTGTCAAGGCTCTGCAGTCTATCGGATATGACACTATTGCAAGTGGTGACAGCCACAATGACCTTGGCATGATCCAGGCAAGCAAAGCCGGATTTCTCTTTAAGAGTACAGATGCCATCAGATCTGAATATCCACAGATCCCTGCATATGAAACATATGAGGAGCTTTATAGCGCTATCAAAAGAATAATCGAAAAATAATAGCTGTCTTTTCATCCAGAACAACAAAACCCCGACAAATCTGACTTTGTAATTTACAAGCCGGTCTGTCGGGGAACTTTTTTACATTTTTGCAATAAAAAAAGCGGGTGATGGGAATCGAACCCACGTATCCAGCTTGGAAGGCTGGTGT
>ERZ1026850.452-NODE-452-length-25581-cov-6.835971_pt1 | contig 25581 bp, 22 predicted proteins | sample MGYA00380155_ERZ1026850 | MGnify/ENA primary metagenome ERZ1026850 (study PRJEB33269, sample SAMEA4719791) | human gut metagenome | biome: human-associated habitat; feature: organic feature; material: feces | place: Cameroon | collected 2013-10 ... | reverse complement strand
CGTGTCCTAACTACTTATTGTTCAATATCGGTAAACTTTTTTCAGGACTAGACATTTTGTGTCGTCTTTTTCCGAAATAGAAAACGGGCGGCCCGGTTAGGGGTCGCCCGCATTTATATAATTGATAAGACTCTATTGCTTAGAATGTAAGTCTAAAGCCGAGCTGTATTCTCCATCTTGAATAGAAGTCACTGATACTGATAGTTTGAGGCTTATACTTGTAGGTAGGAGTCATATTGCCGTCAGCATCTTTTTTGAGGTCTGTAAGATTCAGTACCTGCACATTGTATGCAGATGAGTTGTAAACACCCCAGTTCTTGTTGAGGAGGTTGCTTGCATTAAGCAAATCCACGATAAACTGAAGTTTTCTTCCTTTTTCCCTGTCATAGTAGAAATCCTGAGCGAAGTGAAGATCGAAATGATGCTCAAAAGCAGCAATTCCGCCATATCTTTCAGAATACTGTCCTCTATGAGAGCTCAGGTATTTATCATCAGAAATGTACTGTTCGAATTTAGCTGCATCTGCAGGATCCGCCCAATTCATCTTGCCTACTTCGTCCTTGGTAGGGATGTACAATGTGGAGTTACCTCTGTACCCGTCACCATTGAAGTCAAAACCGCCTTCATTCATTGTATAAGAATATCTCTGGCCACTGCCCGCCTCATAAGAGAGGGAAATTGTAGACTGGAGACCTCTGAGGTAGATCGGAGTAGTATAAGAAACCACTGCCATAATCTTGTGAGGCCTGTCGAACAGAGAGTGAGAAAGCTCAGGAGCATTGGTGTCGATAGAGTAGTTGTACTTCCAGTTGGAGTATGCCACAGATGAAGTACCATCATTTACAGAATATGCATGACCGAAAGTATAAGAAGCCATCAAGTCAAGACCGAAGTTGAAATGCTTTTCGAGCTGTCCGCTGATGGAGTAGGTATAACCCTTGTTGGTGTTGTCGAGGGCAACCACTGCATAGTAAGTCTTGTCAATGCTGTAAAGCGGTGCCTTGCTTGCAGGATTGGACTCGCCGACCGCAGTATTCACACCATACGTATAACCGCTCTTGGTGAGAGCAAGGTTCTTGAAGAACACGTTGTTCAATGTCTTGGAGAACATTGCGTCGAAAGTAAACTTCCATCCGTTAAGGAAACTCTGCTCAAGACCGAGGTTAGCCCTGAATACCTGAGGGTACTTGAAGTGTCTGTCAAGAGTATTGATGGTAGCTTTTCCGCCAGCAGAAGCCAGACCAGTCTTCACGACATCATCGTAAGGATTGCTCGTGAATGGGAATGTCGCAGCCGGCTTGGAAACTGTAATGGATTTAGCCTCCATACCGGTGTTGTTGTATGCATTTGAAATCCAAACGAAAGGTACACGTCCGGTGAAGAGTCCCGCACCACCCCTGAGAAGAGTAGAATGGTCATCATTCAAGAAGTAACGGAAACCGACACGAGGTGAGAACAGTACTGCAGGAGCAGGAACAGTTCCGACTTCCTGTCCATACTGCTTGGAAATTGCCCCTTTGTTGAAATCAGCATTTTCTGTCGGCTTGTTCAGAAGGACAGGAATGTCAATACGGAGACCATAAGTCAATGAGAAGTTGGAGTTGACTCTCCAATGGTCCTGAGCATAAAATCCAAATTGCGCAGCATGAGTGGTGGCAGCCCATCTAGGGTTTCCTCCGGTCAACTCAGGATCTGAATATCTGTAGTTGAACTGGTTGACCTTATTGTTGAAGAAATCAGAAAGCTTTGCGAAAGAATAACCGCCGAAAGCATACTGGAGGAACAAGTTGTTGAATGAATAGATTTCATTGTGTGTTCCGAAAGTGATTTCATGTCTTCCCTTATACCATGAGAGGTTATCCGAAATGGTAAAGGTGTTTGAATCCATAGAGTTGGCACCTGAAGAGTATTCCGTACCAAGGTTAAGAGTTACATTATCTTTAACTTCAATATTCGCTCCGGCATACGGATAGTCACGATGATCTCTTACGAGCACCGCAGTAGCACGGAACTGATTCTGGAGGACATCGGAAATCTTCGAGTTAAGCTCCGCAACGATAGTGTTGGTGCGGTTTGACTGCTTGTAAGAAGATTTATTGAAGAAGTACTTATAAGCGCCGGAGCCATACTTGTCTGCATAAGCATCCATGAACTGGTAACGGACCATAAGTTTGTTGGCATCATTGATGTTCCAGTCAATTCTTGCCATTGCATTGATTGAACGGTCGTCGATCTGATGCTGGCTAAAAGAATCACCTGTAGCTTTCCCTCCAAGATAAGTTTTCTCGTAATGCTTGAGCATTGCTTCAGCCATTTTGGCATTGAAAACATTTCCAAGATTCTCACCATCGACAATAACATCTTCCTTAAGAGTAGTTCCGTCATAAGCACCATCTTTAGGATTGTAGATGTTCGGACGTGTTTTCTTATAATACTCACCGCTCATGAACAAGAACAACTTATTCTTGATAATCGGAGCGCCGACAGTAAAGCCATAAGTCTGGGAAAGCTGGGAATCATATTTCGTCCTTTCTATTCCTTTATCTTTGGCGAGTTTGCCAGGAGTCTTTCCGATAAAGTCCTGATTATTGAAATAGGTGTAGAAAGTTCCCTTTACAGTGTTGGTTCCGGACTTGGTAATAGCATTGATGGCACCACCGGTAAAGCCTGACTGACGCACGTCGAAAGGAGCTACAACCACCTGAATTTCCTCGATAGCGTCGAGTGAAACAGGGTTGGCGCCTGTCTGCCCGCCATTTGTACCAGATGCAGAAAGACCAAAGGTGTCATTTGCTACAGCACCGTCAATCTGGAAACTGTTGTACCTGTTGTTCGAACCGGAGAATGAAATACCACCATTCTTGCTTACAGAAGCCTGCGGTGTGAATTTAGCCACATCGTATACACTTCTGTCAATGGTAGGCACATTCGTCACTGTCCTGAGATCGAAACTGGAACCTGCTCCCGTCATGTTGGCATTGAAAGACTTCTCGCTGATGACCGTAACAGCATTCAGCTCGTTGGAAGATTTCAATGTGACATTGAGTTCGTACGGCTCGCCCAATTTCAATACGACGTCCTTATATTCTACAGAAGTCATACCGAGGAATGAAACTTCTACCTTGTAAGGACCGCCGGCACGCATACCGTTAATGAAGAAACGGCCACGCTCATTGGCGATAGCCGCATACTGAGTACCTGACGGAACGTGAACTGCCACTACAGCAGCGCCGGTAAGAACTTCACCGCTCTCATCGACCACCATTCCGTTCATTGAAGACGTTGTCACCTGTGCATAGGCTAGCGTACCTGCCAACATTGCGATGCCGGCAAGTAACAAATGCTTTAATGAATAATTCATAGAGGTAATAATTGTTATTATACTTTGTATGCAAATTTAGGTCTTTACTTACAAATATAAAATACTAAAACCATTAAAGTTCAATGTTTTTTGTTTCAATGCTGTTAATTTTGAGGTCTAGCAGCACCTTTTCCGGTTTTGAACAAGTTGGCATGCGGCAGGAGTTGTTAAATATTTCTTTATTCTCTGATTATCAGACTATTACGTGGATTATTGAAGATGAAATGTCATGCCAAGTCCCATGTTTTTTTATGAGACTTGGCAGGGGCTCATTTTCACAAAGCATTGATTATCTTTTATTTAGAGAAAAACAAGCCTGCCAACTTGTTCAGAAAATCCACACCCGATTACAGAACCATTCAGAAACTCCACGCCTGATCACAGAATCGTTCATAAACCACATGCCCACCACCGACTGGCGAAACTCGAGTAAAAATATTTTGCAGATATGGATAAACATTGTACCTTTGCAAAACCGATGTGGAGAGATTTGCCTGCTTGCAACCACGTTAAAAAATGCTAAAATGTTGACAAACGGTGACCGCGTGGCGCGGAAACCACTTTTCATATCAATGTTTTGTGTTTTTGTGACGTCTCCACATCAGTGGGACGTTTTTTTGTACCCGGACGACTGTCAGGAGCCGTAAAAAGCATTGACGCAGACACCTGAACCACCTGCGCAGAACGAATTAAAAAGTATTGGATATGAATTATTTATTTACATCAGAATCTGTTTCTGAAGGACATCCGGACAAGGTGGCCGATCAGATTTCAGACGCAATTCTGGATGAATTCCTCAGACAAGACCAGGAATCCAAGGTAGCCTGCGAGACATTCTGCAGCACCGGCCTCGTGGTAGTAGGCGGCGAAGTCCGCGCAGAACACGCATACGTAGACATCCAGTCGACCGTGCGCAACGTCATCAACCGCATCGGCTACAACAAGGCCGACTACATGTTCGACGGCAATTCATGCGGCGTGCTTTCGGCAATCCACGAGCAGAGCGCCGACATCAACAGAGGTGTCGTACGCACAGACCCTGAAGAGCAAGGCGCCGGAGACCAGGGAATGATGTTCGGCTACGCTTGCCGCGACACCGAAGAATTCATGCCGCTGCCGCTCGCGCTTTCACACCTCACGCTCCAGGTGCTGGCAGACATCAGGAAGAACAGCCTCGACCTCATGCCATACCTCAGACCGGACGCGAAATCCCAGTTCACCATCGAATATGACGAGAACAACCACCCGGTACGCGTACACACCATCGTCGTTTCCACCCAGCACGACGAATTCGTCGCTCCGGAGCTCGGAAAAATGGGGTACAATGAAGCCGTAAGCCAGTTCGGTCAGGATAGAGTGGACAAGGCAATGCACGACAAAATCGAGAAAGACGTAAGGGAAATTCTTCTGCCTAAGGTAATTGCGGCATTGCCGGCACAGACTGCGGCTCTTTTCGACGGCAATTTCATCCTTCATGTGAACCCGACCGGGAAATTCGTCATCGGAGGTCCTCATGGCGACACAGGCCTTACCGGACGTAAGATTATCGTGGACACCTATGGCGGACGCGGCGCTCATGGCGGCGGAGCTTTCTCAGGAAAAGACCCGTCAAAGGTAGACCGCTCGGCAGCTTATGCGGCAAGATATATCGCCAAGAACCTGGTGGCAGCCGGCGTGGCTGACGAAGTTCTGGTGCAGCTCGCTTACGCAATCGGTGTGGCAAAGCCTGTCAGCATCTTCGTAAACACTTATGGCACAGCCGCTCACGGACTTTCAGATGCAGCTATCGCTGAGAAGGTAGGAGAGATTTTCGACCTTCGTCCGGCAAAAATCATAGAGAAGTTCCAGCTGAAGAACCCTATCTATGAGCCGACGGCAAGCTATGGCCACGTGGGCCGCAAGCCTTACACGAAGTCTGTAAAGGTAATACGCGACGGAAAGGAAGTGAACAAGGTTCTCCAGTTCTTCGGCTGGGAACTCCTCGACTCCGTACCGAAAGTCAAAGAGTCCTTCGGCCTGTAGTCCTTCCGCCGACAGAAAAGAACGACGACAGCGTCTCCGCGGTTACGTCGGCAGGTTTGCCAGTTATTCGCCGCGTTCCATTTCGCGACGGAGGTCTTTCTCCTTGATAGACTGACGTTTGTCATACTGTTTCTTGCCTCGTGCGAGTGCAATGTTCAGCTTGGCATAGCCGTTTTCCGATATGAAGAGCCTTACCGCTACGATGGTGAGGCCCTTTTCTTTTACCTTCTGCTGCAAGTGTATCAATTCACGTTTCTGAAGCAGCAGTTTACGGTCACGCAGAGGAGCATGCTGTCCCCATGAGCCCCACGCATAAAGGGCGATATTGATGCCGTGCACATAAAGCTGTCCCTTCTCGAAATAGCAGAAAGCATCTGACATAGAGGCCCTTCCGGCACGGATTGATTTGATTTCCGTTCCGTAAAGGACAATGCCTGCAGTGTAGTTCTCCAGGAATTCGTAGTCAAACGAAGCCCTCTTGTTGTTTATATTGACTCTGCTTTTCTTCTCTTTCGCCATGACAATCTTTCTTTTACAAGCCGTTACAGCTTCATTGTGCGGAACTGCAAATTTATCGTTAATTTTGCAGAAAACAGCAAGCCGCCGTGTAATTTTTCAGAGCGGCCTGTTGCAATCACTAACATTGACATCAAAATGCCGACAAAGAATCCTTACGGAAACATGATGATTGCAGATCTGCCTGAGCCGGAAACAGTCCATGCGGAAGAACTGCTCGAACTCATTGATAATAAAAGCATTGACCTTATCTGCGTACTTGGGCCGACGGCTTCGGGGAAGACGCGGTATGCGGTGGAACTGGCGCGCGAACTGAACCGCCTGAGGGCAGCACGGGAGGAAAACATTGGCCCGGACAGGGACGGAGCGGAGATTCTTTCGGGCGATTCGCGGCAGGTTTATCGCGGGATGGACATCGGCACGGGGAAGGATTTGAGCGAGTACGGGGAGATTCCGTATCATCTCATCGACATCGTGGATGCGGGGACGAAGTTCGACCTGTATCAATATCAGCGGGCGTTCGAGCGGGCGTACAAGGACATCCGCAGCCGTGGCGGCATCCCTATATTGTGCGGAGGTTCAGGACTTTACCTCGAAGCAGCGACCTGCGGATATTCGATACCTGATGTTCCGCCGAGTCCGGAGCTGAGGGCAGAGCTGGAGGAAAAAACGACTGACGAGCTGGTGTCAATGCTGGCGTCAATGAAGCCGTTGCACAACAAGACGGACATCGATACCAGGCAGAGGCTGATCAGGGCATTGGAAATCGCGATTTATCAGAAGAATCATCCGGTGGAGAATACGAGCTACCTGCCGAAGAACACTTATTACATAGGCACGCTCGTGTCGCGCGAGGAAAGGAACAGGCGAATTGACGCGAGGCTGGATGCCAGAATCACGGAAGGCATGGTGGATGAGGTCCGCCGGCTTCTGGAGAGCGGCATCCCGGCAGAGAACCTGACTTACTACGGGCTTGAGTACAAGTTCGTTACGCAGCACGTTCTAGGAGTGCTGACGCTGGATGAGATGAAAACTCTTCTGGGAAATGCGATTCATCAGTTCGCCAAACGGCAGATGACTTGGTTCCGCGGCATGGAGCGCAAGGGCATCCGCATACATTGGGTCGAGCCGTAGACCTACTCGCCTGAACCGGGTGCCGGATGGGCGCAATGGCCCGGCAGAAAGCGTGGAGCTTCGGCGGCGCGCCAGTAGACGGCATCGAATTCAGGGTACGTGTACGGGCCTTCGTGATCTATCGTAAATGCGGTGTAATTTATCTTGAAACCCTGCGAAAGGAAGTTCTGCTCATAGAAAGTCTGGACTTCGAACAATGCATCGACGGCAGCTTTTCCGCACACGGACGAGAACTCCGAAGAGTACAGCGATTCACGTTCCGAAGTGGCATCACCATTTTCGGCAGACACGCCATAAAGGTCTGACGTAGAAGCAAGTACATGAAGACTGTTCGCTTCACACACCGCTTTCGTATATTCATAGAGGAACGTGCTGTCGGTCTTCAGATGAATGATACCGCCCGGCTTGAGGAAACGGCGGTAGCGCTCCAGGAACATCGGGCTGGTAAGACGGCTGTTTTCGCTCTTCATCTGCGGGTCCGAAAAAGTCAGCCATATCTCCGAAATCTCGCCGGGAGCGAAAAATGCTTCGATAAATTCAATGCGGGTGCGAAGGAAAGCGACGTTCGGCAATCCGGTTTCGGTCGCATATTTGGCTCCTTTCCAGAGTCGTGCGCCCTTGATATCCACGCCGATATAGTTCACGTCCGGATTCCGCTCCGCGAGCGAAGTCGTGTACTCCCCTTTTCCGCATCCTAGTTCCAGTACAATGGGACAATTCCGTCCGTGGAACATTTTTTCGTTCCAATGTCCTTTCATCGGGTGGTCCTTGAGATTCAGCGGCGACCAAAATTCTCCCGCCTGCCTGTCAAGCACTTCACCTGATGCCGGCTGAAGCAGGCATGCAAATGTCTCGTTCTCACTGAATTTCTTTAATTTTCCGTGTCCCATATCCTATCTGGTCTTCCTTGTAACTTTAATTCCCATTCCAGTCACTCCATACAGTTTCACTGTATCTTCGGGAATCTTCACATATAGCTTCCACATCCCGTGACACACCGGTTCGAGACGTTCTCCAGCCTTGATTATCAATGCCTTGTCATAATATGAAGAATCGGCGATGGAGGCTCTTCCCGCAAGCAGTTCGTTTTCATAGACCTGCCCGTCGGGGGACTCCCAAAGAAGGTCCATAGGCATTGAACTGAACCTTGAAAACTGCCTGTCGATGCATGAGAATGCAGAAATCAGGGAGATGTCGTAGCATGACAGCGAGTCCTGCATATCCACGTCGAAGACATAGCGCCCGTACGCGTCACGCGACGCATTGCGGACAAACTGCTCAGAGCTTACAGGCCTTGAGCAGGACGGCAGCACCATGAGCACCGCCACTACAAGCAGATATAACTGCTTATTTGTCATTCTTTTTCGTAGGATTTTCCTGACGTGGACGTCCCTGTCCTTTTCCTGGACGCCTGTCACGCTCACGCTGATTTCCGCGCGGCCTGTTGTCATCACGTCTGGGCTTGTTTCCCTGATTGCGACGTTTCTTGCGCGCAGGAGCATCGAAACGCGTGATGCTGTCGTCACCTACCGCCGTGATGAATTCCGGCATCTCCGGTTCCGGCTCCGTCTTGAGGGACTCCGGCTTGACACCGTTCCTGTTCATCTTGATGATTTCACGCACCTCTGAAGCGGCCAGAGGGAACAGATTCGCCAACGACCCCTTGTCATAGGAGAAGTACATCACTTCCTTCAGGATGTCCGTCTTCATCAGATATGCAAGTCCGTCCTGGAACTCAAGCGGCTCCGATACACGTGGTATCCTGGACTGCGCATCGAGATATGTCGCCACCTCATAATTCAAGCAGCATTTAAGCTTACCGCATTGGCCTGCAAGCTTTTGCGGATTCAGAGAGAGGTCCTGGCAACGCGCTGCCGCCGTGGTTATCGACTTGAAATTGGTGATATAGTTCGCACAACAAAGTTCCCTTCCGCAGATGCCGAGTCCTCCGATGAGTCCGGCTTCCTGGCGCGCTCCGATCTGCTTCATTTCGATACGGATACGGAATTCCTCGGCGAACACTTTGATGAGCTGCCTGAAGTCGACACGTCCGTCAGCGATATAATAGAAAATCGCCTTGGTGCCGTCGCCCTGGAACTCCACATCACCGATTTTCATGTCGAGACCAAGTTCCACGGCAATCTGACGTGCTCGGATCATCGTTTCCTGCTCGCGCGCGATGGCTTCCTGCCATTTTTCAATGTCCAGCGACTTCGCCTTCCTGTAGATTTTCTTGAATTCCGTATTTGCAGGGTCAATGCCTTTGCATTTCATCTGCCTTCCGACTATCGGGCCTTCCAGGGTCACGATTCCCAGGTCATGGCCGCTCTGTGCTTCGACAATCACCAGGTCGCCCATCTTGACGCTCTGTCCGGAGGCATTGGTATAGATGCCTTTACGGGTATTCTTGAACCTGACTTCGAACAGGTTGGAGTATTGCCCCTGGGCAATGCCTTTCAGCCAGTTATAGTCTTCGAGCTTGCAGCAGCCACGCCTGTACGTGCAGTTCAACTCGTCGTTTTCGTCACGCGTTACCGTGCAGCCCCGAAGGCAGTCAAATTGTATATTTTCGTTGTTGTCCATCCTACCTATCTATATATTGTTGTTGGCCTTACGGCTCCAAATCACCTATATATTAACGAACAGGCGGTTCACCATGTTCGTGAAAACAATTTTCTGATTTACGTTGCGCACTACCAGCGAATGCGCCTTGGTTATGATCATCAGTGCCCTCTGGCAAAACTCAGGGCCGCATTTGCGCGCCGCCTCGGCATAAAAATCCTTGTCCTCCGGACGAATTCCTGCAATGTCGGTCATGTTCTGCTGAAGCATGTATATCTTTCTGACACAATCGCCCGCAAATTTACAAAAAGCTTTCTGTTTCTCACGCGAATCCAGCGCCGCTATCGCCTCCCCGGTCTCCAGCACCGCAAGATAATTCCGGTCAATGATTCCGTCCATGAGCTGCATGAACATATCCATCATGCCGACATTGTCATCCCTCTCCGCCAGACTCCGGATGGCGTTTCCGATGCTGCCGGACGCAAATTCCGCCGCATACCCGGCGGTTTCCGGGTCAATGCCGGCCCATCGTGGCAGCGCCCCGGCGATTTCTTCCCTGGTCGCAGGCATCACCCTGATCAGCTGACACCTCGAACGTATCGTCTTCAACACCCTTTCCGGCTGATGTGTCACGAAAAGGAACAATGTCTTCTCGGACGGTTCCTCGACGATTTTAAGCAGCCTGTTCGCCGCCTCCTGGTTCATTTTCTCCGGCAGCCATATTACGACAGCCCTATAACCATCTGAAAATGAAGACAATGACAATTCATTGAGAATATTTTTCGCGTCCGCCACAGATATTGACGAAGCCTTTTTCTCTATCTCCAGCGCCTCATAGAGTTCATTCTCCATGAAGAACGGATTCCGCACGAAAAGGTCCCTCCACTTCTGTATGAAATCAGATGAGGTCACTTTTTCTCCAGCCACGGGGAAGACGAAATGGAGGTCCGGATAGATAAGCTTCCCGGTCTGGTTACATGAAGGGCAGACGCCGCAGGAATCATTGTCATGCCTGCTGCGGCAGTTGAGATACTGCATGAAGGCGACTATCAATGCCAATGCCCCGCAGCCCTCGTTTTCATGGAACATCATGGCATGAGGAATGCGGCCGCTGTCAGCCATCCTGACCAGAGCTGCCTTCACTTCTGCATTTCCTATGACGTCAGAAAACTTCACGACTTCCTTACCGCTGTATATTCCGCAATATCTGAAAGCATCCCTACTTCACGGACATCGCCCAGCGGACGAAGCGCTATCTTGGCATTGTCCACGAACTCCTGGAGACGCATCTTCGCATACTCCATGCCGCCTTCAGACTTCACAAATGAAACTATATCTTTCTGACAATCAGGATGGTCGTCAATATTGCAAACCATTCTCCTGACTTCCTTGGCCCTCTCTTCACTGACATTTTTCAATGCTCCGAGCAACGGAAGGGTAATCTTGCGCTCCTTGAGGTCCAACCCCGCCGGCTTGCCGGTCTGCTGGTTGTCCAGATAGTCGAAAATGTCATCTTTAATCTGGAAAGCCTGGCCCAGGCACTTCGCGTAAGTCCGGACAGCCTTCATCTTTTCTTCAGAAGCGCCCACGGACATTGCCCCGGAAGTCGCGGCAGCGACGAACAGCGACGACGTCTTGTTGTAGATTATCTTGTAGTAATCCTGTTCCAGCGTATCTCCGGTATCGGCTTTCTGGAGCTGAAGCAGCTCACCCTCAGCGAGATCCGAAAGCGTGGCAGCGAAAATGCGTATCACTTTCGCAGAGGAATTGGCACTTGCAAGGATGTTTTCCATGCCTTTCACAAGCCAATAATCGCCTAGCAGCACCGATGCCCTGCCGCCGAGAAGAGACATTACCGTAGGGACTCCGCGACGCATCGGACTGTCGTCAGCCACGTCATCATGCAGAAGAGTGGCATTGTGCAGCAGTTCGACCGCAGAAGCATAAAGCAGAGTATCTTCCGTCACGAAACCGCCCGAACATGCCCTGGCAGCCAGCAGACACAGCACGGGACGAATCTGTTTCCCCGAATGTGCCAATACCGACTTGTTGGTCTTGTCCAGCAATGCGATGTCGCTGGAGAGAGACTTGCCCATGAGCGCATTCACCCCCTCCAAATCCTGTTTCAGATATTCTTTAATGCCCTTATAATCCATGCTTTACCTAATTCTAATCATTAGCTGACGGCAGCATTGAAACCAATTCCTCGACCGTGCGCGGAAAACTTATCAATGCGCGTGACGTCTCGTCCAACATGCCTGTCTGCACATAAAAATCCAGAAGGTCAATGAATTTGTCATAAAAGCCTCCGATATTCAGCGCCAGCACTTTGCCGTCATATTTATGCAGTTTCGCCAATGTCAATGTCTCCACGATTTCGTCAAGCGTCCCGATGCCGCCGGGCAATGCAATCGCAGCGCATGTCCCTTCACGCATCTTTTCCTTGCGCTCTGACATCGTGTCTGTCCATACGACCTCTGAAAGCGAGCCGTACACATATTCGTTCATGAAACGCGGGATAATCCCGATGTGACAACCGCCGCACTCCGCCACGGTGTCGGAAACGACTCCCATCGTGCCCTTGACCGTGCCTCCTGAAACAATCGCGAATCCTTTTCCCACAGCCGCGCGGACGAACTGTCCGGCAGCAGCATTATATTCTGGGGCAATGTCGTTGCTCGCCGAGCAAAAAACCACTATTTTCTTCATATCAGAACATGAATGCCAATGAGAATGTCACGCCGTTGAAGTTACGTCCATCCTTGAACGCACTCTTTACCGTCTGGCCGACATCGTTCATTTTCCCGCTTTCTGAATACAAAGAGCCGAAGTTCCAGAAATATTTGACCGAGAACTGGATTTTCCAGATGTCCACACCGGCACCGAGGCCCAGTCCGTATTCCCATCTTGCCATACCGGCACCGTCGAAAGAATTGGACTTGACCGGAGCCTTGTCACCTTCGTACTTTTTGGCCTTGGCAAACAATCCGTAACCTACGAACGGTTCCGCGAACACATAAGGTCTGAAAGCCATAAGATCCGGACCCCACTGTATCTGGACAGGGAGTTCGAGATATGCAGCCCTGGTATCCAGACGGAACTTTTCAGGACCGACATCGCTCAATTTGGTTCCCTTGGTCTGGAACAACAAAGACGGCTGGACTGCAAATCCGAATGCGACAGGAATTTCCGCTGTAAGTCCGACGTGATATCTTCCTATGGATTTCGCATCCACATTCTTCGCATTGGAAGAAGATGAAGTAACACCTGCCATCACACCTGCGCGAGCCTTGCCATAGCCACCTGCATTAGCATTGACCGACAAGGACAGGGCTGAAATGACAGCTGCTGCCGTTAAAAACAATTTCCTTAACATGATTTTTAGAGTAATGCGTCTATTTTAGCAGTAATCTCGGATTTAGGAACAGCGCCCACCAGTCTGTCGACAGCTTTGCCGTCCTTAAAGAAAATAAGAGTCGGAATGCTCCTGATGCTGTACTGAGCTGCAATCTCCTCACAGTCATCAACATTGCATTTGACAATTTCAGCTTTGCCTTCATATTCCGAAGCTACTTCTTCCACTACCGGAGCAAGTGCACGACATGGTCCGCACCATGTAGCCCAGAAATCCACAACTACCGGAACCGAGCCGGAAATGATATCAGAAAAATTTTCGTTGGTAACTACTTTTGCCATAATCTAAATACTATTTAATCAGTTTACAAACTTACAAAATTTTATTGACAATAAACGCGCCAGTTTTCCTGATTTTCCGGAACGGTTCCCGTGCCTTCCGGAAAACGGAATCAGCCTCCGAAGCAGGGCGCTACCCCACCTCGAAGGCTAATCCTATACAAATCAGCTATTTATAGCTTCTAGAATGCTTGTTCCGCACCCCAAACGAAAGCCCTGAGTCCCAAATCCGGAGTCTCTTCATCTTTCGCCTTGAGGTCTGCCAGGATAGGCTGGACCTTGTCATCCTGCACAAATGTCAGGAGAGCATGATTCTGTACCGGCCACGCATGGTTTCCATAATGAGGTTCGCCGTCCACGGAACCGCGTCCGTCAATGTTTTCCCAGCGGGTGAAACCTCTCTGCTCATGAGCATCAAGCACTTCCACGATTTCCTCGTTGTATGCCTGGTTATATGATATGAATATTGCTTTCATCGTAACTATGATTTTATGCGTTAAGTGCAGCTGCCTTCCGGGCAAGTTTCTTCTGCTTGCGTTTCTCCTGCCTTGTAGCGAAGACGCAGTAAATAGTAGGAATCAGCACCAATGTAACCACTGTGGAGACTGAAAGACCCCAAGCGACGGTGATACCGAGTGAACGCCACATCTCGGATCCCTCACCGGTACCGATTGCCATAGGAATCATACCGAGCACGGTGGTAAGGGTGGTCATGAGGATAGGACGCAGACGGCTACGTGCAGCAGCCACGGCGGCATCCAGGATTCCCATTCCCCTCTCACGCAGGAGGATGAGGTAGTCGATGAGCACGATACCGTTCTTCACCACGATACCGATAAGAATCAATATACCGATCATCGCCATCACACCGAGAGCCGTATTGGTCAGCCACAGACCGAGAATCACACCGACGAATGCGAACGGCACGGAGAACATGATCACGAACGGACTCATGAATGACTCGAACTGCGATGCCATCACCATGTATACCAGGATGACAATCAACACCATGAGGGTAATGAGGTCGGCGAACATGTCTTTCTGGTCCTCATAGTCACCTGCGATTACCACATCCAGCTCTGACGGAATGTCAGTATCCTTGATAATCTGTCCTGCAGCAGCCACACCGTCACTCATCGCATGTGAGCCGTCGATGACACCTGACACCTTGATCATACGCTGTCTGTTCTTACGCTCGATGGTAGGAGGAACCTCTGTCTCGACAACCTTGCCGAGGTCCTTGATACGAATTCCATTGCCGGCAGCATTGTAGATGATGATATTTTCAATGTCTTCGATACAGGTCCTGAATCCCTGTGCATAACGGACTCTGATATCATACTCGTCACCGTCCTCTCTATAGTAAGATCCTACGGTTCCGCTCATTGCAGCACTTACGGCAGCAGCCGCAGCGGTAGTGTTGAGGCCATTGGCAGCAAGCTTGACCCTGTCGAAATCCACCTGATATTCAGGAGTATACTGGTCACGGCTGAGGGTAACCTGTGCAAATGCAGGATCCATGAGCATCTTCTCGCGAAGTTCCTTGGCAACCCTGTCGGTGGTCTGGAAATCATATCCGTAAATCTCCACGTCTACGCTAGCGGCGCCACCCATACCGCCCATACCTTCTGTTACGGTACCCTTATGGATTTCAGGGTAATCGCGCAGGTCAGCACGGATGATGTCGGCGATTTCGCTGGCAGAACGCTCACGGTTTTCCATACTTCCGAGGTTTATGTTCATAGAGATGATATTGGAACCGTTGGTCTGCATACTTGCGAACGAGTTGTCGGAGTCTGCCTGACCGAAGGTGTAGCTGCATATCTGGATTTCAGGAATTTCCGAACGAACCCTGTCATAAAGTTTCTTTGCGAACTCACCCGTAACCTCTTGAGATGTACCGGCATTGAGCTCGACGGACACTGTAAGACGGCCCTGGTCGGAATGAGGGAAATACTCATTCTTGATATGAGGTCCGAGAAGGAGCAGCACGGCCACGAAGATACCGAAAGCACCGAAGATGACGGTCTTCCTGTTACGCACGGCCCAGTTGATAACCTTGGCATAGCCATCGGAAATAGCATTGAGGCCTTTGTCTATAGGCGTAAACAATATATCGTGAAGCTTGCTCTTTTTCTTGCCTGCACGGAGCATTCTTGAACAAAGCATCGGCACCAGACAGAGCGCACCCAAAGTGGACACGATCATGATAATGCTGACGATCCATCCGAGCTGGCGGAACATGATACCTGACATACCCGTGATGAGGGTCAACGGCAGGAACACGCAGAGCATTGTCAATGTGGATGCGATAATGGAAATACCCACTTCCTCCGTACCATGAACGGCAGCCTCCTTAGGCTTCTCGCCTCGCTCAATGTGTGTCGTGATGTTCTCAAGCGCCACAATGGAGTCATCGACCACCATACCTATCGCAATGGACAATGCAGACATCGATATGACATTCAATGTGTTGCCCGTGGCGAACAGATATACGAGCGATGCCATCAGGGATATAGGGATGGAAAGTATGATGATGAACGTGGCTCTCCATCTTCCCAGGAAGACATATACCACCAGCATAACGACCAGGAAGGTGATTATGATGGTCTCTTTCAATGAGTTGATACTGTTCTTGATATTGCTTGAAGAGTCGATGACAGTCTCGATCTTGATATCAGTCGGAAGCGTTTCCTCGATAGTGGTGAGCGCTTTCTTGACACCGTCGATGACATTCACGGTATTGGCTCCGGACTGCTTCATGATGACAATCTGCGCAGAACGTCTGCCATTGGTGATGGCCTGCTGCTCTTTCTCTTCCTGTCCGTCTCTCACTGTAGCGACATCCCTCAGATATACGGCATCGCCATTCTTGTATGCAAGAACGATGTCGAGCAGCTCTGAAGGGTCCTTGAACTCCTTCTGGATACGCAGAGAATAAGTATCTGAACCGATGTCAATGCTTCCTGAAGGAATGTTCCTGTTCTCATAAGCGATGATGCTGGAAACAGTGGATATTGACAAACCATAAGCCTGGAGCTTGTTAGGGTCGCAATATACCTGGATTTCACGGGTAGGCGCACCGGCAACCGACACGGTACCTACTCCCTTTACTCTGGAAAGAGGTGTGGTCACCTTGTCATCCAGAATCTTGTCCAAGCCAGGAAGGCTCTCGTCCGCAGTCGCGGAAAGAATGAGGATAGGCATGTCATCCGCACTGAACTTGAAGATGACAGGCGTGGAAGCCTGGTCCGGCAATGTGGAGCTGATCATGTCCAGCTTGTCTCGGACATTGTTCGTAGCTTCCTCAATATTGACGCCGTAGTTGAATTCAAGAGTAATGATGGAAATGTTCTCCTTGGACTTGGAGGTCATATCCTTGAGGTCTTCCACACCATTCAGTCCATTTTCCAGGACCTTGGTGAGGTTCGTCTCGATATCAGCCGCACTGGCACCCGGATAGGACGACATCACGAGGATGACGTTCGCATCGAAGTCCGGATACAGGGCTATGGATGTTTTCATGAACGAGAATACACCGAAGATTGCAAATGCCACGAAGAGCAATGCAGTCGTAACCGGTTTATTCACCGCTGTTCTATATATGCTCATAGATAATTCCTGTTAAAAAAGTTATCCCACGGGGAGATTATTCCTGGACATTGACCTTGGAGCCGTTCTTGAGGCTGGCCTGTCCCTTCACGACAACCTTGTCGCCTTCAGCGACGCCTGAAAGGATTTCATACTCTGTTCCGAAATGACGGCCAAGAGTTACGACAACCTCTTTCACGGTATTGTCCGCCTGAAGAACGAATACTGACCTCACGCCAGAACCCTGCTGCTTCACGACGCAGTCGTCAGGTACGACAATGCTGTGGTTGCTGCCGAAGTTCACGGTTACGCGGGCATACATGCCAGGTCTGAGGAGACGGTCGCTGTTGGCAACATTGACCTCTGCCGTAAATGTATGGGTAGCAGCATCAATGGTAGGATAAATCCTGGCAATGCGGCCGGTGAAGGTCTTTCCCGGAAGAGCGTCTGCCGTCAATGTGACAACATCATTTTTCTTTACCCTGGTATAGTCCATCTCGGAGATTCCGACGTAAAGCTTGACCGGAGTAATCTGCTCCACTACATATATAGGTGATCCGCCGTACATGTCGCCCTGGTCATAATTCCTCGCCGTAATGACGCCTGACACAGGTGAACGGAGGATGGTGTTCTCCAGAAGGTTCTGATACTGGCTGCGGGTCACGTTGTATTTCAGCTCCATGGCATCGAAATCCGACTTGGAAACGCCGCCCTGCTCGTACAGTTTCTTGATACGGCTGTATTCCAATGAGTCATTGGCCATGGAAAGCTTTGACTGGTTGAGGCTGACCTCGTCCATCTTCGCCACAATCTGTCCTGCACGCACGAAATCGCCTACCTCGACATAAATCTTCTGGATTCTGGAAGGGCTCTGCGGTGCAATGTTGTTCTTCGCGTATGCCTCTACATTGGCTGTATATACATCTGACTGAGGCACATCCTTGTATGAGGCAGCCATAATTGTAACATTAGGCAGTCTTACTTCTGCTGCCTGCGGCTGCTCTGCCGTCTTGGAGTTGTTGTTTCCGCAGCTTACTGCCATCACAGCAGCAGCCACGCAAATGATAGTTCTAACGTTCATATTTTTCATTTCTTATTATCTGTTGTCAAGGTCTACATTACCGTCTTCGTCGATGAAATCATGTCCGAGAATCTTCTCAAGGTCGGATTTCGCTACGACATATTCATATACGCTCTGCGATACGCCGAGCTTGGCCTGTGTAAGCGCCAGCTGCGCATCATTGAGTTCAGTGATGGTGCTGCGGCCTACATTGTAGGACTGGGTGGCGATATCGTATGCTTTCTGTGCGGTTTCCACAGCTTCCTGTGCTGCCGCATAGCTCTTCATCTTGGTCTCCATAGTATTGAGATACTGACGGATAGCTATCTTGAGCTGACGTTCGGTATCATTGATCTGGATGGCCAGTTCCGAAGCCTGGACTTTCGCCTGACGGACGTCGTTGTAGCGCTTGCCGCCGGAGAAAATAGGAATATTGAGGCTGAGGCCTACGTAAGAATACGGGGTCCATTTGTAGTCGCTGAACTTGAAGTCATTGGTCATGGCGTTCATGCTGAACGAGAATCCGAGGCCCAATGTCGGGATGTACGCATATTTCTGAAGTCTGACTGTCTCGGCAAGCTGTTCGGCCTGGATTGCAAGCTGACGCATTGTCGTATTGTAGTCAAGTTTCAATGATTCTGAACCGTAGCTGTCCGTCATCATAGCGTCGGAGTAGTCAGCGAGTTCGCCTGCCACGTCGATGTCCTGGTCCAGGTCCACGCCCATGACGGCTTTCAGTTGCCACAATGCGAGGATTACGGAGCTTTCCGCGTTATATACGTTAGGAATGGCATTGGCCACGGTAGATTTGGCCCTGGTGAAGTCAAGTTCAGATGCCTTCTGCGCATTGTAACGCATCCGGGTCTGCTCGAAGTTCTTTACGGCATTGTCATAGACGCTCTTGTATACGTCGAGGGCTTCCTTGGCAAGAAGCACGGCGTAGAATGACTGCTTTACCTGTGTAACCATGTCCAGACGTGACGAGCGCGCCTTTTCCACAGCAAGTTCCACGTTCTGTCCTGAAATTTTCAGGCTTTTCCAAAGCTGGGCATTGATGATCGGCATGTTGGCGGAGATTCCTGCATTCCATGTGTTCCATCTGCCCACTTCGATGCCGCCGCCGGTCGGGAAGCTTGGCTTCGAGCTGTCAGTAGAGCCGGAATCCGTGGAGCCTGAGTCGGCAGTGCCACCTGTGCTGCCGTCACCGTCCGATGACCCGCCGCCCATGATGCTGCTCATGTCCATATCCATATACATCACCTGTTTCTTGATTGTTCTCTGGAAGGCTCCTGTAAGGTCAATCTGCGGAAAAAGAGATGCGTAAGTTCCCTTCTTGGCATATCCAGAGCGTTCGATTTCTTTATCCGCCACCTGCACTGACGCGTTTTCGCTCAACGCTATCTTCAGTGCTTCATCCAATGTGATGACCGTCTTGGTCTGCGAACTGTCCGCTTCCTGCGCCACGGCATTCAGGGACATCATCACCGAGGCTGCCGCCAGCAGTAATCTCGGAAAGATTCTATTCATCATTTAAACTCTAATAATTATTTTCAACCTACTATTAATATCAACGGCGCGGCATGGTGCAAATACCAAGCCGAAAAATGTCCTAAAAATGGCAATAAGTATACATATTATTGTCTAAAACTCCACTTTTGGAGCTTTTCCGACAATAAAGTATGTTCTAAACGTTAAAAAAATACTGCTATGCCAGAGGTTTTGCGTAATGCGTGGCAGGTTTTTTACGGTTCTGTTCAGGAATGACAGCCTCCGCCGGCTGTTTTCTGACGAATGCATAAACCAGGAATCCGATGCCGATGAGGATGAACGGAATGCTGAGAATCTGTCCCATATTGAGAACCATGTTGTCCTCGAATGCTACCTGAGGTTCCTTGATGAACTCTATGAGAAAGCGCATGCCGAAACATACGATGAAGAATATGCCGATGAATGTTCCGCGATATATCTTCTTCAGATTGAACTTATACATGCTCAGGAGCACGATTCCGAGAATCAGGTAGCTCAATGCCTCGTAAATCTGGGTAGGATGTTTAGGTTCGGTTTCGCCCCTCAGGTCGAAGATGAAGCCCCAAGGAAGGGTGGTCACGTCTCCGTAAATCTCTGAGTTCATGAGGTTTCCGAGACGGATGAATGCTCCGGCAAATGCTACCGCAATGCAGAGGTGATCCATGAGCCACACGAAGTCGAAGTTGTTTTTCCTGCCGTAATGGTGTGCGTACCAGAGCATTGCAAAGAACAGCACGATGGTGCCGCCATGGCTTGCAAGTCCGCCTTTCCAAGGCATGAATATTTCCAGGAATCCCTGCCAGCTGCCGAAATAGTATTCAGGCTGATAGAAGATGCAATGTCCGAGTCTGGCGCCCACGATGGTGCCTATCAACAATGTATAAAGCAATGAATCAAGCAGATCTTCGGAGATTCTTTCCCTTCTGAAAAACCATCTGAATATGAACCATCCCAATATGAATCCCGCCACGAACAGAAGCGAATACCACCTGAGCCCGAACGACCCTATATGGAACAGAACCGGGTCCACATGCCAGTGGACGAATAACATTTCGAACATATACGTATAACCATTACTATCATACAAAGTTACGTATATTTTCCGAACTGCAGTAATGGCGGTATGGATTTCTATTTATTTCACTCAAGAATTCATCTTGGCGTGGATTGAACCTGGTTTGAATCTGGTTTGAATGGGACTTGAATGGGATTTGAATATGTCTTGAATATGTCTTGAATGTGTCTTGAATGTGTCTTGAATGTGTCTTGAATATGGATACAGGGATGGATACATCGGGCGTGGTGCGTTACTGATTGATTATAAACAAATTAAGCATTTTCAGAGTTACAGAACCTTCAACTCTGAAAATAGCTAATCGGTTATAACACAGGGAATTCCGCGTCACAGATACTGTGTCGTCCTGTGGTGATTGTGTTTAGATTTTCAATGCCTCAAAATATGTCAGATGAGTCCTTTCACCATGAACTGCTCTATATTATAATCGTATCTTGTAAACAGATCGTCTATGTATTTATAATTAATGCTTTCATTAAGGATGGATGCTATTTCTATAATCACATTGTAAGTTTGCAGTATTTCCCTTGGCATTAAACAAGGAACGTGGCGTTTATAATCCTCCTGCTCATACGGGTAGGAGGGCGTATGAGATAATTCGAAATCAAGCAGTTCTAAAGCCCAGGTATAGTTCCCAGAATGTATGGCATTATGCAGTATTCCGTGGTCATGTAATATTCTTAGATTGTGGATAAGAATTTCTGCTGCAACCATATGCTTCTTCTTGTGATGTCCTGTGTTTACCTTTTCCCACTTATCAACCTCAGACCTTATCATTTCTTCTGTCATGAATCGCGCATCGGCGATTCTATAAGGACAAGCAACATCATATTGCAGTAGAATTGGTTTGATAGTATTTCCATTTGGAAGAGTGACTCTTGTATTAAGTTCAAGAACATACTCCATCCTATTGGTTCGAATTCCTAAAGATGCAATTTCATTTCCTATATAAAAATCTCTAAGGGCATCCTTCTTCAGCAGAAGTCCCAAGGTGTCATCACCGAATTCACCTGTATTCAGAAATGTCCACTCCGTATAACTTAATCCGTTCCCTTTGCTCACGATAAATCTGTCATCTGTTTTCGAAACGATAAAACTACGGCAATGGGTTGCAGGGCAGATATTGTAGAGAAGAGTGTTCCCTGTATTGCTTTTCAGTAGAGGAAAAGGCTTGACATCAGTTGGATTTTTATATAAGATACTATATCCGACTTCTTGGGCTGCATATCTGCATGAGAAAGGTGTTCTATTCATAATTATGTCCAAGCCATCCTCCTACAATGCTTGTGAAACAGAAAACAACAATAACGATCCCTATATTACCCCCTTTTGCGGCGACAATGATTGCCGCTGTTAAGCCGGTCGCAATTCCTGAAAGGATGACTTTCATTAACTGTTTATTTTCATTATTCTCTGTTGTTGCCGATTGATGCGTCCTTGTTGATGATGGCGTTTTCACTGGATTCTTGGATTTTGCTGATTTGGTCTTCGTTGTTTTATTGACTGCGCGAGATCTTGTGGTTTTTGTTTTGGCTTTGTTCGTTGATGGTTCCGGATTATGTTCAGGTTTTTCAACACCAGCATCAATGTTGTCTTCTGGTAGCATAATGCCGTAATCTGAGCAGTCCACCTCCAATGTATATATGCTCGTGCAGCATATTCTAATCCTGTCGGCGATGACATTAACTAATCCGCTCACCTCGTTATCTCCCATTCTAAGAAGCACTTCAACGGAGGACGTTTCTGCATAATATGAAATCAAATAGTCTCCGAAAACAAAATCTTGGTTCTCCGTCAAAAGCTTTATCGAGACTGAAGTATCGGATTCCGTGTCTGTCTCTATATTAATAGGTGACAGCTGGCTCTTCAAATAAGAAGAGATTACTAAACAACTGCACTGGAACTGTTGACTTGATAGAGGACAGACTTTTACTGATTTCCGATGTTTGATTGTTCTCGCCATCATAGTTGGTGTATTTTAATATGAAATTATTATTTGTAAGGGTAAGGATTATTTTTGTCATACTTATTCTGCTCCGTTTGACGAGCCCTGGCATGTTCTGCAATTTCAGTTAACTTTTTTGAACTGAGATTTACGCTGATATCGCCCATAATATCATATAACTCTGACGGATTTGTGCACTGTCGTATTTGCTTAATCATGCCAGCTGAATGATTCCGTTTGAATTCATATTGATCATTGTTGCCGTTTATCCGGATAAGACATTCCTTCATTTCTTGAAACAATTCAGTTTTACGCTCGTTTGTCGTATTAGAGTTATGATACTCGTTTTTCAATTCATTGAATTTATCTATTAAATCTTTCATATGTTTTAAACGACGATTGTATTGTATTTGAATGAAAAAAATGTCGGATTACATATAAGATTATGCAATCCGACAGCACTTTGTGCCTGATTACATGCTACGCCACATGATTCCACACACCGTTTCAGCACCCTTAGGGCAATTGCTCATGTTAATCACCTTAGATGCAGCTGCGATATTTAAAACGACTTTCATAATTGAAAATGTTTAATGGTTATAGCGATACTTCCGTGGAGACCGCACTTATCCATTTATCTTCAGTTTTATATCACTGAAGTTATGTGACATTTCTTTGTGTATTCTGACAGGTGTATAATCAGGAAGTTCTGACAGTCGTTCTCTCAGAGACTTGCCGTTTAAAGGATCATATCCATCATCCATCATCTTGTGAGCTAACTCAAACCTTATTTTCGCCATATAGCAATTGTTCTCGGATGCTTTCAATGGCGTCCCGTGCTCAACGAAATTGTTGCCTGGGCAGAGATTGCAGTATGCGCAGTAGTCGTGTCTTCCGCATTCTTCATATTCGTTTAATGTCAGGTTGCGCCAATATGAGAGTTCTTTGCAATTATGATTAATGTCAGCAACATCCTGAGCCTTTAAATTTCCGAAAACAGTGTGGAATGCACAGCATGGAATCATGTTGCCTTCAGGTGTTATACAGAATGAGTTAGAACCTGCTCCGCAGGGATTCCGATTCATCAGTTTTGTCTGACCACCATAATTCGGAGCCTCCTTTCCTACATATAGAGGAATATTGTCATCCCGGAGCACAATCTCAAGTTCGTCATCTGTAAGCCGTAGAAATCTACTGACACACTTATCTCCTTCTATGGAGTCAGTTAGGCTGACTTCAAATTGCGGCACAGCACCCAGTTCTTGGGCAATATCTGCAACCATATAGTATGTTTTTACATTGGGACGCATAACGCAACATTTCAGGTTCATGGGTACAGCAAGCGCAGATAATTCACGTGCAACATTCATTGACTTGTCCCATGAACCTTTTATTCGAGTTATGTAATCGTGGACTTCAGGAACACCACTGTATATGGAAATACCTACAAGACGGGGATAGTAGTTTGCCAGTTTTTTTGTTTTGTTGATAAGTCTCTGTCCATTTGTATAGACGTCAAAGGCAATCCCCTTATTGTACAGATATTCTATTATGTCCCACACGATAGGTTTAGAGAATGGATCGCCACCTGTCAAGCATACTTTGATAAGGCCCTGTTCATAGAGTTCATCAATGATTCTCTTATAATCATCCAATGTGAGTTCTGAACGATTTCCGCGTGTACTTTTCTCATCATCGTTTCTCGTTGCACCAATATTGTAGCAGTGTATGCACTTCTCACTGCAATTATAGGTCAATTCAAACATGACGCTTGTAATTCCGCCGACTTTATCGGTATATAACATCTCGGCATTTGAAGTTTCATATGGAAGCTTTTCGTGCGTAGACCGAGGAGTGGATTGTTGTTGGGTGCGGTTGTACTCACTAATGCGTTTTCGATATTCCGCGACAATATCTTCAGTAACGGATGTCGAAGATACGAGACCTAATTGCTCCAATTGGATAAAAAATGGCGTTAGACTCTCCATTGAGATATTTAAGAAAGCCGATACGTCCTGCAGCCTTATTCTTCCATTACGTGGAACTTTCAGCAATTCTCCTATTACCATGGCGGAGAAGTCTTCGAAATAGTAGCTTATGCCCGTAATTAGATTGTAGTATATAGCCGCTCGTTTCTCTGCATTGTATCTTCCACAGGTCCAAACCGGTCTATAATAATAAATATCGTTACTCATTCTAAGAATGTCGTCTTTCCCGGCAGCAAAGAAAGGTTGGTTATAAAACAAAGAAAGTGTGGAGCCGCTTCTGTTTATCTAATAGAAGGTTCTGACAAAACCCAAGCAAAAATAAACCGAAACTATACTCCACACCCGTATCGGGATAGGTGTGGAGTACACCGAATGTCCGAATACAAGGTGAGAGTGTAATCAATGTTTATCCTTTTGCTTTTGAAAACTGTCAGATTTTCTATTAAGGATAAAGTGAAAACACTTTCATTAAATATGTCGCTGAATACGCGCGTGCACGTGTTCGATGCAAATATAACAAAATATTTGACACCTTGAACATTTTTTCAGAGGATGAGATTGTCTAGGAATTGTCTCGACAACAAAAAGTTTTCCCGACGGCTTTTCGAAATAGATTTCACACCTTGCATCGAAATGGTCTTTTTTTGAACTGCATCGTCAAAGAATTGGATGTTTTGTATTCTTTGGCGTTGAAGTATGATAAAAAAGAGGGGATAGAGTAGAGTGTCCGTATTCGAACACAGGGCTAAGTCTCAAAAACCGCCGACACCCTTAATATCTACGATAATGTCCTTTCACCCTTTCAATCTTGCCGAAGCGAAGTCGTCTGTACGCCTTCACCCAAACAAGTCTGAAAACCTCCACTCCAATGGAGATTTTGACGACTGTGGAATGTTGTCTTCTTTTCATTATGATTTATATCGTTAAGTCTTGAAAGACAAATTCTTCTCATCCAAGCACCTCCCCTCTTAAACGACAAAAGCAGGCACCCATTTAAGGGATAGATACCTGCCTTGCTTTCTTAACGATGTCATAATCATAATGACATCGCAAAGATACGAATTATTTTGCATTTCGACGCTTAAAATGTGATATTTTGATAATATG
>ERZ1026850.451-NODE-451-length-25645-cov-4.760610_pt1 | contig 25645 bp, 27 predicted proteins | sample MGYA00380155_ERZ1026850 | MGnify/ENA primary metagenome ERZ1026850 (study PRJEB33269, sample SAMEA4719791) | human gut metagenome | biome: human-associated habitat; feature: organic feature; material: feces | place: Cameroon | collected 2013-10 ... | reverse complement strand
TGATAAAGGAGATTTATAAATATGGCTATTTCCAACGAAATCATTGCCTTTGCGAAAGGCAACACTGATTGCTATGTTGCCTTTGCCGATTACCATAATCATAAAGCCGCTGAAGAGTGGGGACAGAACATGGGCGCTTACGACAAGACCGTTTCTCTGGCCGATAAGTCCGCTAAGGTGCGTACTGCTTACTTTGCTGAGCTGGAGCGACTGTCTGGCTGCAAAATGGATGATTCCAATAAGGACTTCTTCTTCGCTAACCCCATGGTGAAGTACGCCAACTTTGCCATCGTGAACGCCATGGTAAACGTGGTTCTGCCCGGTTATGTCCGCGCTACCTTCGCCCCCTTTGTTGATTTCCACACTGTGGGTTATGGCGATGTGCTGAACCTGAAGATTCCCGCCAAGACCCTGTACACTGTGTCCAAGGGTGCTCGTGGCGAGCGCACCAGCTTCCGCCAGAAGAAGTATGCTGGCAACATCGTGCTGTCCCCCATCGAGCACATCATCACCACCGATGTGGATATGGCTCGTGTTTATGCTGGCAAGGATGACCTTGCTGAGGCTGTCCGCGCTATCGTCATCTCCATCAAGATTGACATGAACATCGAGATTATGAGCGCCCTGTCCGCTGGTCTGGCCGCTGCTTCCTATCCCGCCGCTTTCAAGGAGTCTGGTGCGTTTGATGGCAAGAAGCTGGTTCAGCTGGCTCAGCGTGTTCAGGCTTACAACATGATGGCGAAGCCCGTCATCATGGGTACTGCCGCCGCTCTGATGAACGTTCTGCCCGATTCCACTCTGGGTGGTCGTATTATGATTGATGGTGCTAACCCCGTCATCAACTATGTCAAGGACTTCTACGGCTTCCCCGTCTATGAGCTGCCCCAGGCTCCTACCGGCTCTGCTGATTTCGGCCTGGCTCTGGACGACACCAAGCTGTACATTGTCAGCCCCGCTGTCAACAAGGTCGTTGCTGGCGTTATGTCCACTGCCCTGACCAACAGCAATCAGTTCTATGAGAATGCTGATATCTCCTCCAATTTCACGATGCGTAAGGGTTATTCGTTTGAATTTACCGGTGGTGCGTGGATTGGCGAGTACGACATTACTGAGTAATCAACATTGATTAACTCTATGGCATGAGGGGCTATATGCCCCTTGTGCCTAAATGGAAAATAAAAGGAAATAGAAAGGAAAATAAATCATGGCAAGAACCAAGAAGGAAGATGTTGTTAATCAGGTCGCTGAGGAGAAGCCCACCACTGTTGATGAGACTGCCGAACTGAAGGCCAAGCTGGCTGAGCAGGAAAAGCAGATGGCCGAGATGACGGCTAAGATGCAAGCGATGATGGCTGGCGCTAGTATGGCCGCACAGGCTGAGCCAGCGCCCAAGTCTACTCGTAGCATCAAGTTTATCAATATGACTGCTGGTGGTTTGAATCTCAAGGGCAATCGGTTCTATCATATGGATGCTCAGTTTGATTCTAAGATGATTCCTGAGAGCGAAGCCCGCGCCATTGTTAATAATATGCCCAATACCATGGTCAATGGTATGGTGTATATTGCTGATGCTGATTTTGTTCGTGAGATGGAACTGGACGGCGCATATGTCGACCTGTTGTCTGATGAGCAGATGAAAGCGCTGCTGAATAAGAGCGCTGGCGAGGTTTGCGACATCTATCGCAATGCCTCTGATGCCCAGAAGAAAATCATCGTCGATATGGTGTCCGACCGCAAGATGAATGGTCTGCCGGTTGACGCCAACATCGTGGTTGAGCTGGGTAAGCTCTGTGGCAAAGACTTGATGGCTATTGAGCCTGACGACGAATAAAGAAGGGGTGAGCAACATTACCTCATTCGATAAAATTGAAGAACGTGGCTTGGCAATCATCGACGATTACAAGCTAGTGAAGCTCCTCAACCAAAGCGAGGAGGGCTTCAAGGCACGGCTTGATGGGTGGCTGATTCAATGTTTGCCCAACTTCTGGCAATGCCGTCAGTCCTTGGAATACGACGCCGATGAGCGCACGTTCAATTCCGACCTGAACGACACCGAGGTCTACATCCTGTCCTGCTACTGGGTTATCGCTTGGTGGCAGAACGAGACGAATAACGCCGCGCAGATTGCCTTAAAGCTCGGCCTGAAGAACCAGTACTCGTTCAACAGCGAGTCGCAGAACTTTAAGGAAAAGGGCAACATCATCGACAAGCTGCGTGAGGAAGTTAGCCGTGCAACGACCAACTATCTGCTTCAAGACCTTGACAGCTACGAATATTGATGGAGGGCGATATGGGAGATAACAAATTGACCGCACCGCTCTACAAAATTCTATTGCTGTATGAGGATGTTCTTGAGCCGACATCTGCCGTGACGGAGGATGACTACTTGACGTATCTTGACCGCATCGGCATGTACTATCTGGGCGCGGCTCAGATGGAAATATACCGGTATATTCGTGGCCTGAGAAGCGCTGGCACCAGCCTTGAAAAGTCGACCGTCAAGACCATCGTGTTCCATATGTGCGGTCTTGCAAAAGGCGGTGAGCAAGGTGCTTGAGGATTACGGCAAGTTTATCGACGCTAAACCGCATGACTACTATGAGGATTTGGCGCAAGCTTTCATAGATGAGCAGTGGTCGAATACTGCCGCAAAGACGCCTGAGAATGGCGGCGCTATCTATGAGCAAGCCGACATTGGCTCTGCTGAGTACAACTGCATTGAGGCATGGGTTAAGACCGCTGTTGGCGATGTTACGAGTGGCCTCAAGGACAGCCGCGATTTCATGCGCATGTACTTCCGCGACATTCATCACCGATGCAAGCGTGGTCAGTACTACAAGTTCGATGGCAACTACTGGATTGTCAACGACTACAGCAGCTTCAACGGCATTGCGCAAGAGGTTGGTACCCGGCGCTGCAATAACGTCATGCGGATTGTTGACCCTACCACTGGCGAGGTGTTCAGCATCCCGTGCGTGATTGATTACGACATGACCGCGCCATCTACTCAGGTCGGCAGGTATATTATCACGCCGAATAACCACGCCATTGTCAAGGTGCAGGGCAACGACGATACCCTGCGGTTGTTCAAGCTCAACACACGCTACATGTTTGGCGGTCGTCCATTCAAGCTGTATGCGTACCAGAACGCCTTGAACTACAGCGACGCCGATGCTAAGCCGACGTATCTTGAACTTGACCTGTATCTGGACGAGTTGCATGATGGCGACGATATTGAGAACGGCGTTGCCGATAACAGCCATACCAGCTATGCGGAGTCCACAACAGCCGACGATATGCTTGACCGCATCAACAAGTTGAAGGGAGGGGTTTGATGTATAACTCGTTATCCAATCTGCCCAACATCCCCTACAACATCTTGAGCTATCTGGTCACGTCGACGTATGCCGAGGACTTGTGGAAATTGCTGGCCTACAACAGCTATGATGCGCTGAGCAAGGAAAACTTGACCACAGCACAGAAGCTCGACTTGTTGTGGCGAACTGGTAAGCAAGAGGATTACGGCGTATTCTTTACCAATCTGGTTGAGGACGCAATCCCCACCAGTAAATGCATCCTGAAAATTTACAACTACTACGACCATCCCAAAGAGCTGTACAACGCAACGGTTGTATATGCGTTCGATTTCCTCTATGGGGGACAGATGTCGCTTGTCGAATATAATGGCGTTCCCGTGAACCGTGGCGACTTGTTCATCCACATCATGCTCGACGTGCTTAATGGGGCCGAAGTTGGCGGCGTTGGCAAGATGACATGGCTGGATGACCTGAGCCGATACTGTGCGGCAAAGTCGACCATTGGCAACAGCAAGACCTTTACCGGCGTACAGCTGTACATGGCCGTGAACGCTGGCGATAGAGGTCGGCAAGGTACCTGCGATGGTTAACCTCGACTTCCTGCGGCGAGCGTACTTTACGTTCGACAAGCCTGTTCCCTATAAGCTTGATGACGTAGAGTTGTTGATTAAACCCGTATTACTTCCGGATTCGGACGTGTTCCTGTCTAGCACGGACATCCTGCAATACGACAAGAACTCGTCGGCTGACGTTGACATCATTCAGATGTCGTATCTTGAATATATGGTACAGTACATCTCGCAGGTCGACGAACTACTTGCGGCTAAGCTGACCAATATCCTGCATCTTTGTATGGGTATGGACGCTTGGTATGTTGGCGAGAACGAACGTGGCAGAGCTGTCCTTGTTGATGAGACCCACGGCGTTACTATCACGGCGAAGAAGTTCGACGAGATATCTCGCATTATTCTCTACCAGAACATTCTACACTACGACGATGAATATGTCAATCCCGAACTACGCAAAATGATGGACGAAGTTGATGCCGTCAAAAATTTTGGCAAGGAGTTCCCGACACTTGAGCGCAAAATCAACATTATCACAGCACATACCGGGATAACAAAACGTGAACAGATGGCAATGACGATGCGTGAACATCAGGGCGTGTTCGAGGAAGTAACTGGCGAGGTTGAATTTTTGACCACTCGTGCTTTGGCGCTGTATTGCGGCGATAAGAAGGCTGAACACTGGATTTATCGCAACAAGCGTGGCAAGTACGATGGGTATATGACGAGCATGGGCGCATACAAGCAATCCTTTGGCGGCGATGGCAGTATTACCAATGTCAGCCAAGGCGATGGCACATCCCATGCAGAACAATTATTAAAACAATATAATCTATAAAGGAGGAAATTTTAATGGCTGAAGCTTTTCTGGCTAACGTCGGTACTGCCCTGATTTTCAAGGGTAGCGACTTTGTAGGCCAAGCAAGCACCCTGACTGAGAACACCTTCTCCTTCAGCGCAAGCCCCAACGAGGTTCGTGGCGGCAAGTCCAATCCTCTGCTGGGCCGTTGGTTCAGCGACTCTACTCTAAACGTTACGCTGACCAATGCCACCTTCAATCTGGAGTATCTGGCATGGACTCTGGGTACCACCATTGAGCAGGGCGGTACTGCCATGTATGAATCCGAGGCTGGTGAGACCGTGACCGTTGCTGGTCAAATCGAGCTAGCCAATACTCCCGCCGCGTTCAGTGGCACTATGATTGGTTGGTATAAGAAGCCCGCTGATACCGTGTGGACTATCGGCGCTATCACTCAGACTGGCGGCAAGTACTATCTGACCGTTACTGGCGCTCAGGTGAACGATGTGTACTGCATCAAGTATCCTTACATGGACGAAAACGCCCGTATGATGCCTATTCCTGCGGACTTCAATCCTGAGGAGCTGCATGTGGTCATCCTGAACGACCTGTACAACGCCGACGTTAATGCTGATTCCAGCGCGTCCGTGATTGGCCGTCTGATTACCGACATCCCCCGTCTGGGTCTTGACCCCTCTCAGGATTTGACTCTGAACGCCACCAGCTCCGCTCCTACTCAGCTGAGTGGTACTGCGTTCCGTTACACCTCTGGTACCGGCTGTACCAACGAGGCTACTTACGGCTCTATGACCGAGCAGATTTTTGGCGCTAAGTGGCAAGATAATGTCCAGCTTATCGCTCCTGAAAATGGCGATGTCGAGATTGGTACTGGCGAGAAGGAAACTCTGATTATGCGTGTGGTGTACGGCAATAACGTTGCTTCTCAGCGTAAGGATAATAGCAATTTTACCTTTACTGTGCTTGAGGGTAATTCCACCGTTGATAATAATGGCGAGATTACTGGTGGTGCGAGCGGCAAGACCGTTATCGGTATTACGTTGACTGGTTATCCCAAGGTTCCCCAGGCGTTTGCCTACGTCACTATTTACTAATAGTTGACACATTAGGGCGTTCGTATTTCTTTAAGCGAGCGCCCTATTTTTTAATTTTTTAGAAAGGAGGTTAATATGGATAGATGTTACAAGGTGTATATGCACACCAATTTGATAAATTGGAAAAGATATATTGGTCTAACACGACAAGAGCCTAAGAAGCGTTGGGGCACATACGCGCTTAATACGCCTATTGGTCGAGCGTTTAGAAAATATGGTAGAGAGAATTTTGTGAGCGAGGTTCTTATTGATGAGTTAACCAAAGAAGAAGCTGAACGCATTGAAATATATCTTATCGCTCTATTTCGTTCTCTTACAACTCAATGGGGTTATAATGTTGAGAAGGGCGGCAGTGCTCGTGGTAAGGTGTCTGATGAAACCAAAGAGAAGATACGCCGTTTTCAACATAACAGATGGGTTGAAGATTATGATAAGATGTACGCAATATCAAACACGCCAGAGGCTTTACGGAAGAAGTCTGAGTCGTTGCTAGCTACTTATCAAGATGCTGAACTTAGAGCGAAGCTGTCTGCTGGATTGGTTCAGCGATGGTCAGATGACGAGTATAAGGCCAAGATGAGTAAAATATTGTCCGAACAAAATGCCAATAAAGTGGCGGTTGTATGTGATGGTGTTGAATATCGTAGTATATCGTATTTTTCCAATGTCAATAATATTGAAGCGGCAGTAGTGGTATCATGGCTTAGTGGTGCTCGCACTATGCCAGATGAATGGTATAATAGAGGGTTGCGTGTGATTGATGGCGAAGATAAGCGTATTAAACGTAGCGAAGGTGGGGATTTCGACTTTACCGTCGATGGCATCCATTTTACAAAACAAATCGACCTGTCAAGATATCTTGGCATCGGTGATTCTACATTGAGTCGTTATATTAACGGCAAGCGCAAATGTCCACAAAGCCTCCTTGATAGAGGGTTAGTACCAATAAATTCATAAATAGGTGGAACAGTATGTGCGAATATGTAAACGCAAACGTCTGCCAAATCACCAATGAGGTATGCCCATGGCGATATCTTTGCCCTGAGACGGGCAACTGGCGAGATAACCGCTATATGCCAGCTGATTGCAAGGTTAAGCGGCAAGCGGCTGTACCAGATGGATATTGCCGGGTCGTTGAAATCCGCAAGGGCTGGCTATACATCGACTTGGGTAAGCAGACGATACGAGTCAAGAATCCATTCGACCACACGCCTCTTTATGTCCGCGTGAAGCAATTAAAATCTGGCGAATATAAAATACGAGAGTGAGGGAGTAAGTAATGGCAGATGGCGAACTCGGCAAAATCTATACAAAGCTCGACGACCACGACCGCCGCATCACAACGCTTGAATCAACACGGCCTTATCTGCAAGACTTGATTGACCGCAGTATTAAGACAAATGAAAAATTGTCTGATACAATGACGAAAATTCAAGAGTCTATGATTCGGCTTAATGACAAAATCGACAAACAATCCGACGAAATCAAAACGATGAAAACTGACCTCGAAGATGCTAATAAGGCGACAAATAAGCGGCTAACCGAGGTTGAGAATGATGCGGCTGAGCGGATTGATGCGGTCAACAAGAAAGTCGATGTGATTGAAAAAGCGGGCAATTTTGATATGCGGGATTGGCTGAAGAAAAATTTCCCGTGGCTTATCATCATTGTCGGTATGGGCGCTATGTATGCGGCGCAGTTTGTAAAATTTTGACATTGAAAGGAAATTAAAAGGCAATGAAGGCAATCAAGAATTTGGAACCTATCTATCTGGAGCAGTACGACGTTAAGGTTAATCCACATCTGACGTATGCTCAAATTCAGGCGATTGTGAACAGCCTGAGTGAAGTCGGCGATACATGGGCTGAACGTCAGCAGAATATTGATATGTTGATTCTGGCGATGGCTACTGATATGAAGCCGGAGGAGCTTGAGGAAATTGGACATGAGACTCTGTTGCGTAGTGGGCTGATTGATATGGTGCGGCGATATATCTATAATATGTATGACCTTGAGACGGCAATCAAGTACCACGAGTCCATTGAGCGGGTTGTTAAGGAATTTGGCAAGGCGCTCAAGAGCAAGATTGACAGTATCGACATGAAGGAACTGGAGAAGTATGCAGGGCTACAGAAATGAGGCGCAGGTACGTCGTGCGCTCATGCCGATGATTCGTGAAGGCGTTGAATATCTCATGCAACAGGTGTACAAGGAGAATGAGCAACTGGTGCAGGAGCTTATCTACGCCGAACGCAAGCCAGAGGTTTATGAGCGCACTGGCGAATTTGCAAGGTCATGGTCATATGAGCCAACTAAGGGCACGGGTATCAGTGGAAACACCGTCGAGTATAAGTTCCATTACGACCCTGACGGCATGGTCTACACGTCGTATCTCGGCCAGCATGGTACACCAGATTACAACCTCGTGACTGGTCAATCGCTTGCTGAGGCTAAGCGGTCATGGGGTGATGCACGGGAATATCTTGCCGAGATTCTATACCAAGGCAAGACCGGCGACCTGTTTGGTGATAGTACACCATGGCGGCATAATATCGACGTATGGCAACGGCTGATGAAACATTGCCAGAGACGGCAGATGATGCTATGGCTTAGAGATGGATTGGCAAGACAAGGTTTGGAGGTGAAGATGACAGGATGGGCACGATAATCGCGCTGGACGCCTCAACCTCTTGCACGGGTTGGGCTGTGTTTGAAGATGAGCGGCTGATAGCTTACGGCAAAATCAAACCGCACGGCGACACATGGCGAGACCGGCTGATGGATGAAACCATGGAGCTTGCGGCATTGTTCCGCGAGTACGTCCCTGATGTTGTCGTAGCCGAGGATGTGCCTCTCAAGGATGGCAAGCAAACAATCGTCAAGCTTGGCGCAGTACACGGCATGATTTTGAGTCTTTGCGCAGGATTCAAACTTGAGCCGGTGTTCGTGTTGCCGAGTACTTGGCGGCATAAGCTTGGCATGTTTGATGGTACACGCGCTGGAATGAAGCGCGACGCTATGAAAGAGAAGGCGGTGCATATGGCAAACGAGCTGTTTGGGCTTGACTTGCAATGGGTGTCGCCTACAAGCACAAAGAACGATGATGATACGGCTGAGTCCATACTCATCGGTTATAGCCATGTCAAAAAGTAAAGGATGGTGAGATATGGCAAGTAGTACGGATTTTTCTATCCTCGCAAGGGTCGTATTGGATGTTAGCGACATACAGAAGCAACTCAACAATGCGGCCAAGAATATCAAAGACGTCAGCATTAAGGTCAACGCTGATGGCGTGTCTGCGGCTCAAAGCGGGCTTAGCGGTGTAGCATCGTCTCTTGGCGATGTTGATAGAGCCGCCAACGATGGTATGCTCACATGGCAACAGTACCGTGAGATGATTGACGTGGCAACTGACGCCATTAAGAGTTTTGCCGAACAGACGTATGAAGTCGATGCGGCATTGACAGAGCTGAAGAAGGTCAGTGACCTCCAAGGCGAGTCCTTAAATAAATATGTCCAAGGCTTGACAGCTGCGGGCAAAGATGTAGCGCGTACCGGTAAACCAAATCGGTCTGAGCCGGAGTGATGGGATGGCAAACCAGCACTAAGAACAGCCCCTAAACCCTTGAAAGCCTCAAGAGCCTTGTTACCACAGCATAAACTTGAGATTGATAGTTAAGTGCGAAAAAAATGTGATTTTACTGCATAAAAGTCCATGTAAAAATGTGCAGAAACAGCAAAAACTCGCTGGAAAAATGTGCAGATAACGATGTCTATGCAGATAATCACATAGGTGAGAAATCATTAAAACGACAAGGATGGCATATGGTGGAAACACCTAAGTGCTATGTCTCGTTTATTATATAATATTCGTGACAAAAGGGCAGATTGGGCACCAAGCCGTGATGAGCGGAAAGGTCAACAGAATATACAGGGCGACCCTCCAAGATGTCAAGCAAATTTGATTTTTACTTGACAAAATTATAGGGCGAAGAATTATTCGGGAAGGGATTGAAAACCCCTTGACATTTATCTTGCGATATGTTATGATAAATCCATCAATAATATAGGAGGACGACATTATGGTGACGTGTATCGTGTTTTTGGCAATCGTGTTTATCTATATGCCGATTAAATTTATCATTGATGGATGCAATGGCAATAGCGGCATGACAGATGAAGAACGCCGCAGCCGTCAACAGCAGGTTCGGCGTGAGAATAAGCTGGACAATGATTACGGCGTTATTGAGCGATATCGCAAGTAAATAAAATAACTGTCGGAGATGGTTCAAGCCGCAGCGACCTTCAGAAAGAGCGGCTTTAATGACCAAGATGCAGCAACATTATCTGAGGTGGCCGCTGTTTTCCAGAACGTGGCGGATACGGCATTAAGCGCTGATGATGCTGCCGCTTCTATTATATCTCAGTTGAGAGCGTATGGTGAAACCGCAGATTGGGCGACTCATGTGGTGGACGCCTACAACGAAGTGGCTAACACGCAAGCCGTTGGCACTAATGACCTTGCCACCGCGATGGAAGTTGCGTCTGCGGCAATGGCCACTTATGGTAATGAATTTGAACAAGTATTGGGTCTCGCTACGGCTGGCGTTGAAGTCATGCAAGGTAGACCTGCACAGGTAGCTCGTGGTCTATCTACTATTGCCGCCCGCATTGTAAAAAACCAAGAGGCGCTTGCAGAGTATGGTATTACGGTTGAGGATGCTAATGAAAATCTAAAAAGCACCTATGACGTTCTTGCAGAATTAAAGCCAAAATGGGATGAGATGACCGATGCTCAAAGAACGGCATTGGGCGACACTATCGCCGGAACCAATCAGTACAAGGTCTTGGCTTCCGTTATGTCCAACTTTGACTCTGCGGTCACAGCTACGGCAACAGCATATAATTCTGCTGGCTCTGCCGCTCAGGAGAACTCTCGTTACATGGAAAGTCTCGAAGCGCAGACGAATCAGCTTAAATCGACATTCCAAGACTTTGCAAATAACGTCATCACAAAAGAGATGATCTCCAGTGTGCTTAATCTTGCCAATGCGTTCCTTGAATTACTGAAGACGCCGTTTGGTCAGTTTGCCACCAGAGTGGTGCTGGTCACTACGGCGCTGACTGGTCTGCAAGGTGTGCTCAAGGGTTATATGGCGTTTATGAAGGGCGGCTCTCTTATACAGCCGTTGTTGGCGTTCTTTAAGGTGGCTGGCCCCGGCGTTACAATAGTAGAGCGATTTGGTGCTGCATTATCTCAGATTCCCGGTTGGGTTGGCCCAGCCATCCCAATTTTTATAGCTCTTGCAGCAGCTATCAAAGCAGGTACAGCTAAATTTGACGCATATAATGACGCCGTTAATAAAACCGCCGAAGAACAAAGCAAGCTTTTCAGTTATAAAGATGAGCTTGCCGACCTTGAATCGCGCACTGATACGCTGACAGAGGCAGAGCGGCATCGTCTTGAGGTATTGCGTGAAATTACCGCTGAGCAAGAAAAACAGGTACAAGCTGCTAAGCAAGCTGAGTATGAGGCATATAGCGAGGCATATGGCAGTGGCGCTGGTGTAGCAACTGGAACGACCGGCACTGGCTCTGGTGGCATTGGCGGCTGGGGTCGTGTAGAATCCGTACAGCGTGACGTATATCAGCTGACCGAATATCAGCGGCAACTCAATGACTTGCAAGAGCAGTATACCAACCAGACAGCTGAAAGCGCCATGTCTACCGGCGAGTACTATGCCGCATTGCAGAACCTCAATGATGGCTATGCGGACAACGTAGATAAGTTGCGTGACTTCATCGAAGCTGGCATCGAGGTCACTGACAGTGAGCGAGAGCTGGTGTTGGCATATGATGAAGCGCAAGTGGCATTGGGCAATGTCGGCCAATCCGTCCAGATTGTTCAAGACGCATATAATCAACTGACCAATAGTGGCGAGATTAGCAAGTCGACATGGCAAATGCTGATAGCATATTATCCCCAACTTGCCGATGGTGCTGTACAAACGGCCAATGGCTATCGGATTGAGCAGAGCGCTCTTGAGAATTTGATGAGTGCCGAACAGCGGCAACAAGCACAAATTCAGAACGTTGTTAATGGGCTTATATCTGAAGCTCAGCAAGCTGGATATACGGGTCAGGCGCTGTATAATTTGGTGGCGGCTCAAATTAACGCCAGTAATACTGGGCTGAATTTCAGCCAGCAGATGTCGGCATTGCAAGCGTTGGCATTGCAAGCAGGCTATACTATGCAAGCAATCAATGCTGTGTTTAATGCTGGTGGAAAGGTGGCAAAATATCAGCTTGACCGGTGGGATGAGCAGACTGTCAAAGGTCTGATGCAGACTAAGGGAATGACACGCTCTCAAGCAGAGGCCGAGGTTATTCGCCGCAAATGGGGCAGTTTAACATCTAATTATCAACCAACGACTAGCCCTGTTAATGTGCCTAAAGTGACGACACCAACCGTGTCGACACCAAGTCGCACAGGGACAACTAGCGGCTCCACCTACGACGATAGCAAGCGGTCAGAAGCTCAAGCTCAAATCAAGCAACTGCAAGCTCAACAGGATGTCATCCAAGATAAAATTGATGCCGTCAATGAAAAATATGACGCACAGCTGAAAGAGCTTGAGGACATCAATGACGCTCTTGAGGAGCAAATCCAGCTGCAAAAGCTGCTTCAGGCGCTTACTGAGGCAAAAGCCAGTAAGAAGATGGTGTTCAAGGATGGCCGATTCCAGTATTTGTCTGATGTTGACGCCATTGCTAAAGCTCAGTCTAATCTTGAGGATTTTTATAAAGAGCAAGAGCTGAAGAAGCAAAAGAAGCGGATTGAGGAAGAGCGGCAAGCTGAGTTGGCCGGATTGAACGCCGAGAAGGAAATACTGCAAAAGAGAATTAAGGAATGGCAGAATTTCCTTAGTTCTATGTCTGGGAATTATTCTGCGGGGCTTAGTGACCTGTCTAGTTATGTAAATAATTGGAACAGCTATGTTGACAGCATGAAACAGCCGTCGGTTTCTACTGGTGGTAGCAATGGAGGTAATACTGGCGGGGGTTCTACTGGTGGTGGTGCATCTTCTGGAGAACAAAAAGAAGAGGATAGATTCCAGAAGGACTGGAACAAAAAAATATCGGGGCAATATCCTAGCAAGGCTTATAGCACTGCCCATAATAGTGAGTATAACGCGTCAACCACTAAGAAATTGCAGTCGTGGTATGGCACATCAGCTGATGGTATCTGGGGCAAGAACTCGTATGCCGCCGCTGGCAATCGAAATATTGATGCCGCATATGGCTTGTACGCTAGAGTCAAGAATACATACGGCTCGTTTGCGGCGTTTAAGAAGGCTGGCGGTTATGCAACTGGTACCCTCTCAGCGCAATCTGGTATCTCCATGGTTGGTGAACAAGGCCCAGAATTGCGCGTGTTGAACAAGGGTGATGGTATCATCCCCGCCAAACAAACAGCGACATTATGGTCTTTTGCCAACGACCCGACCAAATTCCTGCAAAATCTCAACAATATTGGCGGCAAGACGGATATATTCAATATTGCCAATGTATCGCTGCCTAATGTCCAGAATCCGCAAGAGTTCATCAGCGGTCTGCGCAATCTGGCATATCAGCGGACATATAAGCCGAACTTTGGCACAGTGTAAATCAATAGCATAGACGAGGCGGGTAAGGTGAGCTTGCTCGTCTCGTCTATATATCAATGGAGGAAATAGATGAATGTAAATAATGAAATTTTAGATGCCATCGAGATAATGGTAGGCCGAGCCATGAAAAATTCAGCAGCCATCTATACATGCCGCGTGGTGTCGATCAATGCCGACAAGACGTGTGTAGTGGCGGCTAATGGCGGCGAGTATACGGTATGTTACTATGGCAATGCACCAACTGTTAACGCGGGCTATCCGCTATTTGTGCCGTATAGTAATATGAGCAAAGCGTTCATTATTACTGCTTGAACTTAAATTAAAGAAAATATGGAGGTGAGTAAATGGCGCTAACCAAACCAATCTTATACAGCGTTAATTCGTTTGACGCTACAAAATCTTTCACGTTCACGTTTAACTCTGTTGGCGGAGACCAAGTGGTGTCTAATACGCTTGTCATTACCAATCAGGTAACTGGTGCAATCGCCTACAACGCAACGCAGTCGACGTTGAACTATGTGCATGTCGTACCAGCCAACACGCTGAGCAACGGCGTTACCTACAATGCTTATGTTATCACGCAGAATAGTGCTGGTGAGAATTCTGCTGAATCCAACACTATCCAGTTTAAGTGTTATGCATCTGCTACGCTGACGTTTACCAATATCCCTGACGGTAACATTGTTAACAACTCGGAGTTCAGCTTTGAGGCAACATATCGGCAATCCGAGGGTGACAGTGTAGCCAACTATATTTTCAATTTGTATGATGCTCAGGGTGTACAAGTGGCAACTAGCGGCTTGCAATATCTAAGCTCTGCATCCTCGCCTCCTACTGTGCTGAGTTATACATTCCAAGGATTGGCCGACAACACGTCGTACTCGATTGAGTGCGTGGTTCAATCTGTTGGCGGTGCTACGGCGACGACTGGCCGTGTGCAGATTACCGTGTCGTATGAATCGCCCATTGTATCTGGCGGCATCACGGTTGTGCCGAATTGTCAAGATGGCTATATGCAGGGCTATATCGACTGGCGGCAAGTACCCGCTGGCATTGATAAGCTGCGCGTTAAGCGGCGTAGAGCCAACGAGTTCAACTGGGTGACGCTGAAGGAATTTGATAGCCGTGAGCGCACATTGGAGATGGTGGAGAAGCCGCAACGTGCTGGCATTACAAAATTTAACGCCATCAACAATGCCGGTGATGCTATTGTTTTCACGCCCGGTTCGACCACTAGGGCAAACTTGGCAAAAACATCCAACGCCGGTGACGATTGGGATGTTGACCGGTCGATTATTTTCGCCAACGACATCCCCGACCAGATTATTGGCGATTACGTTGCGAACAATGCAACCCCCGGCTACTATTCTAGTGCATCTACATCTGGCAAAACCGCAGTATATGATGCTCTTGTTGCTGGCGTTCAATTATCAGTTCGTTCATATGGCACGGATAGTTATGTGCCAATAATTGCGGCAATGAGCAGCAATAGCGCATTTGGCGTTGCTTGTGTTAATAATTCTTGGACTAGGCATACGCACTTCCCTAGCATAGCAAATCCGTGTTTGTACCAGTGGAGTCGCCCATATAGTGGTGGCGCATACTTGCTGTGTCACGATTATACAACAAAAGAAATTTACTATATCACATCGAGCAACCTGCGTAATAACGTTGCCGGATGGCAGAAGGCTAACTTCCTCGATGGCGATGGTAATACTATCACGTCGTCGATTGTGTCTAGTGATGGTGGCGGTGTATATACTGTTGATACTAGCACTCGCAAGGTATATTTCCTAACATCGGACAATACCAATGTGGGAAGTTGGCAATATCTTGGCACATTACCAACAGAAATTGGTGCTGTGTATGGATTCTCTATTGTGCCTAATTTTGTCACTGGGCCAGGTCGAATTAACGGCTATATTGTCATGGGTGCTTCTGCGTGTTATGCCCTGTCTGGCACCATGCAAATTGTAAGCAAGTCTACAGCGTTTACATCGTCCAGTCTAGTTGCTACTATGCCTAACATTGTTACTGCCGTCCAAAGCTATCGTGATAATAGTGGCACTAGATATGCGGTGTATTTTGTGCTGGATAGAGCCGCTAACAGGTTGTTTGCTATTGCGTACCCTGAATTAGGGGGCGACCTTATGTGGTCTGCCGGTGTTAACGTCGCTTCTGCTAAAGATGTCACGGCATTTACATCTAATCTAAATACAACAGCCCATGTAATTGTATCTGATTCAAATAACCATCTGTATATCAAAAAATCCGTTGTAAGCGGGTCGACTGTCACAATTAGTGATGTGGGCACTACTGCACAATTTTATATCCCGTCTCCATATTATGGATACGCGTCTAACGACACCATGCTTGCTATTAACATGTCGGCTGACGTGTTTAGTGATGGCAGTCAACCTATTGCTTTCATCGGCGGCTCTTATGGCGCAGTTGGCACCGCTTATCCCGATGTGATAGCATCTCATAAATCTGGCAGTTTGAGATTAACAGCTGTTCGTGACGGATATGGCCCAGTCACAAACATGGCTGGCACAGATGAAAACAATATGGTCGGCTATAAAGACGCCAACGGAATGGTTGTTAGGTATGAAGGCAACGACACTGTGATGCGTGATATATACACATATAACAAATGTGCTACTATTGGTACAAAGGACGCCAATGATATTACCAAAGTCGTATCGACTACTAGTTCGAGCAACACAATAACGCTTAGGGTGTCGATGGTAACGGCATACGACGAGGTTCTAGTGCCTAGTGTGCGTGTTAGCTCGCTCTCGTATGACGGTAATGTCAAGTCGCCTACATTTCTTAATTATGACGCCACGAAAATTACGCTGAGCGGTGATACGTCTGCAAATAATGCTGGCGCATATGTTATTGTGGCGACGCTGAAGGACAAGACGAACACTCGTTGGGCTGGCGGAGGCACTGAAGATGTTGTGTTGACTTGGACTATTAACAGGCTGAGCGTTAGCACGCCATCTATTACAACTCGGTCGTATACATATACGGGTCAAGCCATCACGCCTGAGCTGACATATGATAGCGACCATGTTGTAGCATCTGGCGATTTGTCGGCTACCGATGTTGGGTCTTATAGCATCACGTTCACGCTGAAAGACCCCGCCAACTATGGATGGAGCAGTGGATACAATAGTAGTTCGCCACGAACAATCAAATGGAGCATCAACCAAGTCATGGTCGCCATCCCCACACTTGCAAGTGCGGCATATGTATACTCTGGTGATGCATATACACCTGTTATCAACAATCTTGACGAATCTATTATGACCGTATCTGGCACTACGTCGGCAACCAACGTTGGTAACTACACCATCACATGTACGTTGAAGGATACGACCAATTATAGATGGGCGGATTATAGTACATCGGCAAAGAATCTGCCGTGGAGCATCGTCAAGCTCGATGTGCGCGTGCCTGTTTCGACGCTTGAGATGACATATACTGGCAGCGTTATTACACCGGATATCCAAACCGATGCGCAGTGGGTCAATAGTACAGGCGATACTAGTGCAACCGATATTGGCACATATACCATCACGTCGGCATTGAAGGACAGTGCTAATACACAATGGGCCGATGGCACTATTACCAGCAAGACGACGACGTGGAGCATTGCATTCGTTCAGCTGGATAAGGGCGATTTGATTAGCATGTCGCTTGATGGAGTTAATGAGAAACAGTACCGCGTGTTGGCGATGAATGGCAATGTGGCTAAAGTGCTAGGTATGGACGATATATCTAAATCGCAGAAATATAATAATACCGACAAAACGGGAGCGTTTACAAATGGAACCGTTGGTCAATTATATGCGGGAAGCGATTTAGACACGTGTTTGAACACGACTTGGTATAATACTTTAACCACGACTGCAAAAGATGCCATAGTCCCCGAATCTCGTACACAGTATATGTATCAGCGTCAATATTCTCCTACTGACCTTACAACTTACCAGTATGAAGATTCTTGGTCTGGCACAGATTATGTTGGAGCAAATTTGACAGATAGTATCTTGATTGGCGATAGAAATATCTTCGCTCTTGATTTGAAAGACATTTTCGACTATTTTGGTAAGAATAAAATTACTTGCAATGAATTGATGGAAATGTGGACAAATCAAACCGCTCAAGTTTATCAGGGTTGGTGGTTGTGTTCTGCCTATGGAAGTTCACGATATAATGCATGGAGAGTTTATGGGAATACTGGCTCATTGGCACCATTGTCGGCGGGTCTTGTAGACACAGTTCGTCCTGCCTTCAATATTGATTTGAGCAAAATCCCATTTACAAAGGTAGGTGGTAACTAATGGCAAAAACCGTGGAGCTAAGTGGCCAAAAAACCATCACATTGTCAACGGCTGGTATGCAAGGTTATTTCTTTGTCAAGCCGGAGAATGATGAGCTGTACTTGATTGTTGACTATGCAAGCAAGGTGAGCGTGTACCAGCTTGCTGATACTGGCGATGCGTTTACGTTGATTCGTGACGTTGCAAAACCCGTATCGTTTACAATGTCGGATTGCATCTATTATGGCATCATGGGTTCTGCTGTTGCCATTGGTCAAGATTCTAGCGGCAACACTAGGATGGTCAGATTTAGCATGACAGGTACCACCGACATGATTCCCATTGATGTTCCGACCGTTGGCAAGCAATATACCAAGCTCGCCGTGATTAACAACCGGCTGATTGCTGTTGGCGATAGCGTGATTGTTGCCGACCAGCCATATTTGTTCTCGTTTACCGACCAAACGGCAAGTGATGAACAAGATTACGAGTATGCGCTTGTGCCTGTGGTTGGCGAGGTTGAAGGCGGCTATCTGACGGTAAGCGCTACGTCGACATTTGACGGTGTGTTCCTTACTGATGGCACGGATATTTACAAATTCTATGCCGATGTGGCGTATGGCAACTTCCAACAGACGCAGAAGGTGAACGCGCATGAGCCGTTTGGCCGCAAGTATCCCGTCATCGTCAGCAATGGCGCAACCAACTATATGGCGGGTAGTATGAGCGGTATGGTGCTTGCTGGCGACTATCTGCGCACAGGCGTCATCGACCGCAGGGCTATTGCTCGTGAGCGTGATACGCTGCTCAAGTTCTTAACGAACAAGAAGCCAAAGATTCTCAAGGATTGGAACGGCAACGTTTGGATGGTGGCTATCGTTGACAATCCGTCTGTAACCTACTACGACGGCTCCGGCATGGGGCTGATGAATGTATCCATGACGTTCATGGAAGTTGGTGATGCAACTGACGCTAACGACCTTGCAATCAATGGATTTGCGGTGCCAGAGGGGAGCTGATAAAATATGGCAACGACTATTACTGCCGCTCAAGTGAACACGACTAAGCAGACAATGCGTAACATCACCGTGCGAATTGACGTGCTGAACTACGACTACTCTATTGGCGGTTCGCTGAGCGGTAACGTAATAGACGGTAACGTGTCTATTAACTCCAACAGCGATATTCGCCGCACCTTGTCCATATCCACCGTTGTGACCAACCAAGTCAACATCGACGTGAACAGCACGACGTGGTTTGACAAGTACATCCAAGTATACGTCGGTATTGATGAGCAAGCAAGTGGCGAGACGGCATGGACGAACATGGGCGTCTATATCATCAACCAGCCGACGTATGCATATGACGCCGAGACGTTTACGCTGTCGTTTGAGGCGGTTGACCTCATGGGCTTGCTTACAGGCTTGCGCAAGGGCAATCTGCTTGAGGAATATTTCATTCCGCAGGGAAGCAATGTCAAGGAAGTAATGACCGCTGTGATGACCGAGAACGGCTTTGAGCGCTACGTCATTTCGGAATGTTTGAATGTCGACGGCTCCATCCAAGAGGTGCCATATGACATGAATTTTGACCTTGGTTCGACATGGTACAACATCTTGGATACACTCAGACAGATTTTGCCGCAGTACCAAATTTATTTTGATGCTGACGGTGTATTCCATTATGAGCTGTTGCCGCTGACCAATGAAGAACCGGTGCGAGTTGATGATACGATATGGCGCGAGAACGTGCTGAACGAATCTATCAACATCGACTTCCAGAGTGTCAAGAACAGGGTCAAGGTATATGGCGCTACCCATGATGCGTCGTTCTATCCTGCCGAGACAACATATGATAGCGGTATTATCACGTTTGATATTGCCGAGCTGACAGATGCCGACCTGTATGATTACGCCATGATTGGCTTCTTATTTGAGAATGATGTAGGTAGCCAGAGCGTCGATATACAAATAAAGCTAAAGAGCGGCGAGACGATTGGTAAGGCTAGGCACATTGTCCGTAGCAACGGCTCAGCAGTTCATTCATTTGAAGGCGAGACATATTATACCGTCATGTATCAAGAGGCGGCAGATAACTGGCTATTGCTTGGCCATTATCAGGCGATTGGCGAATGGCAGGATAATAACCCTGACAGCCCATTTTATGTCGGCAACACGGACATGAAATATTGGGCAAAGGATGTGCAGATGATACCCGACCCAACAGCGCCGCAGTACGTTTACTTCTCAATCTGGCCGAATAAATGGATGGGCGGCGAGTATGGTGATGATGGTGATACCATTGGGTTCAAGATTTTCGGCACTCAGCAGAACGTGTATGCTCAGCTGCTTCAGATGCATTTGAATGGTCGACCATTGGCTATCAAGGTATATGGTCAGCCCAGCAGCCAAGCCATTCGATACAACGAGGGCGCTACATACTACGTCAAGAAAATCAGCGGTGATTGGTACTGGATGGGCGAGACTAGCCCGCAGTCTACATTTGGCGTCGTGCCAATCGTCCTGTATGGAGGCGATTACGAGAACATCATGACTGATGAGCTTGCAGTCGAACGAGCGCGTTGGGAGATATATCAGCGCTGCCGATTGAACGACGCCATTACAATCGAATCCGTGCCTATCTACTGGCTTGATGTCGGCTGGAAGGTCGAGTATACGCCGCTTGGCGGCACAGTAACAAACCAGTATATGGTCGACTCTGTACATGTGAACTTGGCGCACAATGGCACCCAGTCAATTTCTTTGAGTAGATTCTTCCCATATTATGAACAAAATTGAAAGGATGGTATATGATTATGAGCAATCAGAAAATCCCGTGTGGCGGCTTCTATGTTGGTGATGGACTGGAAGTTGATGAGGCTACTCGCACCCTTGGTCTTGCGGGGGGGGTGGTAATGGCGTAAATACCCTGCATATATACATCTCCGGCGTTAATCAAGAAACCGAAAAAATTATTTTCACGGCTGATAAAACACCTCAAGAGATGCATGAAGATGTTGGAACCCCGACATGGTGTGTAGTTACGTTTGCGCCGGGATTGATGGATGATAAAGAAGTGTCTGTTGGTGTGCCACCCGCTTGGAATTCCCAGTTTTATATAGCATTTGGATATGCATACGACAAAAATGTTTGTGGTGTGATTGAGTCAGCTGATGAAGACACATGGGAAATCTATGATTACATTATATCGTCCAGCATATTACACAGCAACTAGGGCGTCCGAATTCACCGGGCGCTCTATTGATACTAAGCCAATCAACGTTGAGAATGGCGCTGTATATCGCGAGCTAGATACTGGCCGCGTATACAGATATGACGCTGAAGGCAAGAAATGGTGGGAGGGTAAGGCATGATTACAACTGCTAGACCCGCATATTATGATGCTCCTAGATATGCCGAATATTGCGGTTTGAGCATTGATAATAAGGCGACGATTGCTGCGAACAATGGCGACCAATTCTATGAAATCGATACTGCAAAATATTACCGTTATAACGCCGCGAGCAATGAGTGGATTGAGCAGCCCGATGATACGACCGCCGTTGATACTAGAATACCGCTCATGACAAGTGAGACGGCTGGCCATTTTCTGAGCAATGACGGCAATGTGACGCAGTGGCAGACTGTGGCGTCTAAGAATTTTGTTGTTAGGCTGACTGCAAATGCCGACAGCACCTATGTTGCCGACAAGACATTTGTTGAAATCAAGACGGCGTATGACGAGTCGCAGAATATCGTTGTGCGCTATGACGATTCTCAGATGCCGCTTATGAACGTGCAGTTTGCAAATAACGGCGACGCGGTATTTCTGTTTGGCCACGTCGAGTTACAGACTAGTGGTCAGCGGGTTGTAAGCAGAACGATACAGTATAATCATACTAATACATCTGATATCTGGTCAGATTCTGACGTAGAGACGGATATGTCCGAATATCTGCGGCTGTCTGGCGGCACAATGCTGGGTGATTTGTCGTTGGCGAATGACCCAACCGATAATAGTCATGCGGCGACCAAGCAATATGTCGACAAGCACAATCTTGAGGTGCAGTTCACCCAAGACCCCGTTGCGGGCATTACCACTACGACACCTATCCGCGATATTACCCAGGCGGTCATCAATAACCGCACCGTTACTGCCACATTAGACGGCGACGCCTATGTTCTTGCATCTGCATCTGCGGCTGATGCGGCATTTGTGCATGTTGACGGCAATAAGGTGACAGTGCTTAGGTATGCCATTGATGGCAACGCTTGGGCGAAAGAGCAGACCACCTTACTGGAAACAAAAGGCGGCACCATGACCGGCAATATCGACATGGCGTCCCATAATATTGTCAATGCCCAGAAAATCCATGTTGATGGTCAAGCGAATTTATATCTTGGTGCCGTGTCTGAAAAAGTTGGCACACAAGGAGCCCGTTTGACCGGCGTAGTTGGTGGAGGAGCTGCATTTGTCAAGCCTGATAAGCAAGCTGAATATGTAACCGTGTCAGTTGGCGCACCAACCGCCCCTGAACACGCCGTTAATTTGGGACATCTCACTCAACCAATTCTATCGGATGCCCCGGCTTCAGATGACTGCTTATCTAACAAGAAATATGTAGATGAACAAATAGCAACAAGAGTGCCCCTACAATCAGCCAACCAAGGGCAAATCAAGGCATATGTGCAGAACGGCAGTAAGCCGGATGTATGCCTGGTATCAGATGGCGGCACAGCTCTATGTATCGCCAGATACACCGCCAAGGGGCATCTTATTGACCAATCTGCGCCAACAGAGAATAATCATTTGGCAAACAAGCAGTATGTTGATAACGTGGCTAAAGCGGGCAATTTCTCTGGCAATGTACAGGTTGGTGGTGACTTGACCATCAATGGTACGGCCTCTGTTCTAAAGCCACCTACTCAAGATGTTGACATTCCCAATAAGGGTTATGTTGATGCTTCTCTGAGTGATGTGGTGAGAAAGACTAAAGTTGCTGTGTCTGGTAATAGCTCTGTGAATGTGCCTCTATCTAATGGTGTTTATCTGTTGGCTGTGGCTGATAATGGGCATGGCGGATTAGTATGTGTGTCGGTCTATCCTGATGGTGTCACAATTTCTGGCCTTGTCAATTTGAATGGTTGGACTTGTACGAGAACAACGGGCGAGAATGGTGTTACATTAAAGAATACAGTCGCTTCTAATATGGGCGTTTACATTACTTCTATTGGTGAAGGAATTTATAGATAAAAACAAGAAAGGATGATTAAATATGGCTAAATTTTGTGGCGGTATCAATCTAGGTACTGGGCTTAAGGTGCTCAACGGCGTCATCTGTGATGATGGTGCTACTAGTGTGAATGTCGCTAATGCTGTAACTGGCTGTGGTCAGCTGTGGGATGGCGCTTTGTTCACTAAGGCGTTTGTTGATGGCGCTCCTGTTATCACCCTGCATAATAGTGAAGGTGGGGAGGTTGGCACCCCTGTTAAGGTGCGCGGCAATTGCGGCGTTGGTCTGGATGGCCGCTTCTTTAAGGTCATTGACGGTGTGGTCACTCTGCAAGACGGCTTTCTGCTGACTGTCAATGCGACCCCTACTGATGCTACTATTAAGGTGACTGACGCTGACAGCACTGAGATTAGTCCTGTGACTGGCAAGACTAATGTATTCCTGCTGTCTGAGCTTGGCGACCAGTATACTGTGACTGTGAGCAAGACTGGTTATACCACGCAGACTAAGACTGTCAGCAACAATGGCGACCAGACCATTACCGTGACGCTGGTTAGTGCTGGCTAATCAACAGCTTAACAATATGACAATATATGAAAGGAGTTGGTAGAGGTGAATATAACCCTCACAGGAACCAAGGTTAAGCAAGATACACGGACGCTTGCATTTGAAAAGAACAACCTTGTGGATGTTATCAACGTCACCGTAGACACCGACGAAGCATGGAGCTATAAGCTTGATATTAAATATCCACAGAAATGCTGTACTGGTGAGCAACTGTATAACATTATTGACCTGATGCGTACTGGCGATGTGGCGACTGTTGAACTGACAGCCGCCATGCTGCCATTTAGCGACAAATACACGGCTCAGTTGCGTGGTATCAATGGCGATAAAGTATACCATAGCGATACATTTGATATGTGGGTCAAGTACAGCATTGAGCCGGGTTCGGCATATGACCCTGTGCCTAGCGAGTTCTATCAAATTGAGGCCAACATCAACAGCATCAACGAGCATCCGCCTATGCCGGGTACTAACGGCTACTGGATGATATGGAACGTCAAGACGCAGCAATACGGTGAGAGCGCCATTCCGCTGCCTGATATGTTGCCCAAAATCAGCGAGACGACCAAGGGTCAATATCTTACCAACGATGGTACAGAGGCGAAATGGGCCGATGTAGATGCTCTCCCCGCCATGTCCAGCGACACAAAGGGCAAGATGCTGACCAACGACGGCGAAAAGGCCGAGTGGGGCGGTGCTGTGCGGTATGATTCTTATCAACAGCTTACAGACGATGAAAAACGGCTTGCACGGGCCAATATCGATGCCGTAACCGTCGTGCGAGCTGTAAATCAAGAGTCGGAATTACCCGCTGTCATGTGGAATTTGGGTAATGTCTATGCAATCTCCATAGGCGCGATGTCTAATTTCTCTGGACTTTATAATGCACTAACCAATGCCGGATTGTCGGTAGCGAACAATACAAGTGCGTTTTTGCAATATATTACCACTAACCCTCCGCAGGGGTCTTATATTACTCATGTTTTCAACTGTTTTACAACTGACAATGAACAGGCGCTTGTAACAGTGCTTCAATACATGTATGGTTCACATCCTATATCCGGTTGGCAAGCAACAAAAACAGCCGATTGGGCGCAGTTTGTTGTTGCCATTATTTCAGACAGAGATTCTTCTGGGAATGTGACGTATACGGCTGACAAGTCATCTTCTGAAATTGTAGGAGCTAGTCGAAAAGGTAAAAATGTAGTGGCTAATGTGTCTGGTAGCGGTGTGTGGCTTCCTTTGACGCAGAATAAGTACGGTGTGTCGTTTAAGGGGCTCAATCCAAACCAAAATGGTGTTATAGAAATATCTGTGAATAACGACAAGTCTGTAACTTACACAGAAACTCCTATAACAGACGAAAGTGCTGTGCATTTCACAGAGCAAACTTTGACCACAGACCAACAAGCCCAAGCACGCGCCAACATCGGCCTTACACCCGTCGCCAAAACCGACGCTATGACCCAGAGCGTGGGACTGGATGCTGAGACGGGTGAGTTGTGGACAAAGCCGCCTACTGGTGACAATCTTGTTATAGCATCTTCTACCGCTGGCTCTACCAAGAAGTTCCGCATCGTAGTAGACGACAGCGGCACATTGAGCGCTGTTGAGATTACAAATTAATAAGGAGGAATAAAAACAATGGCAGAGATTAAACAAAAAATCCCATGCGGCGGGTTCTACGTCGGGGGGTTGCAAGTTGACAATGGCACATTGAGCTATGGCGGGTTGGTTAAGAAGGAATATTATTGTCCGGGCATCTTAGACCCAAATCAGAAGCAATATTTCGACCTGTATATTGCTAAGGGTGATTTGAAGCAATATGACGATGATGCTTCTAATGAGGTAAAGAATTTCTTTACCGCTTTGTACCTTATAGTTGGCGGAAGCGGTTACGCGAATTGGGAAGCCGGTAAGAAACATGTACGATTCGCGTATGCCGCTTATCAGGCGGGGCTTATATCTGCCCCATTCACAGCCTTTGCCGATGATAGTGGAATAAAATCAAACATCAAATATCAGTTCACAGTTTCGAACAAATATATATATG
>ERZ1026850.449-NODE-449-length-25774-cov-8.341226_pt1 | contig 25774 bp, 18 predicted proteins | sample MGYA00380155_ERZ1026850 | MGnify/ENA primary metagenome ERZ1026850 (study PRJEB33269, sample SAMEA4719791) | human gut metagenome | biome: human-associated habitat; feature: organic feature; material: feces | place: Cameroon | collected 2013-10 ... | reverse complement strand
ATTATTCCATGTATTTGTTAAAGTATCTGTATCTGACGGTTTTTACATTATTTATAATGAAAGAAAGCGGCAGATTTGTAAAAATAAAGAAGGCTTTATTGGCGGTTTCCATTCTGTGTGGAATCATTGGCATGGTCTGCATCTCACTGCCGGATATCAGAGAAGAGTTTTATTATTTCAGCAGTGATAATTATTTTTATTATGGCAGACTTTATGGCATAATCAGGGTTCTGATGATATTAGATATTCTGGTATTATTAGTTGCCCTGCTGTTGGAGAGGAAGCGATATAGCAAGAAAACATTTCATCTGTATCTGGGATATGTTTTTCTACTGACAGCCACTGCTTTTTTTGATTATGTTATTGATGCCTGGTATCTGCAGAATCTGGCGATTTTCTTTTCATCCATGATTATTTCTGTAGATCATATGATGCAGGTTTCGGATCAGTGGCTGAATGCAAAAAGAGAATTACTGATTTCTGAATACAGAGCGAGCCACGATATCATGACGGGATTATGGAATAAAACCAGTGGAGTGGATCAGATTAGAAACTGTTTAGAAAATATGTCAGAAGGTGATATGGCAGCATTAGGATTCCTGGATATTGATAATTTCAAGTCTGTCAATGATACATATGGACATGAAACCGGTGATTTCTGGATTCGTGAAGTAGCTGCAGCACTTCAGGAAATGTGCGGTCCGTCAGACATCGCATGCAGATATGGCGGTGATGAGTACATTTTTTTCCTGCAGAATATCAAAGACCGGGATGAATTAACTGCCCGCATTGAAGGCTTCAGAAAAAAGATCCACGATAATGCAGAAGAAAAGGGACAGGATGTGCATTGCAGCATCGGACTTTATCAGGTGAAGGGAGCAGGGAGAAAATTAGCTGAATGCATCATAATAGCAGATGGTCTGCTTTATCAGGCGAAGAAAAATGGAAAAGATACTTATGTAATAGAGTAAATAAAAGGTGGAAAAAGTGACAAATGAAGAATTATATTTAAGCATACTCAATAATATCCAGGATGGTGTATATTATGTGGATATACATCGAAAGATTAAATTCTGGAATAAGGGCGCAGAACAGATAACCGGTTACCGGGCAGATGAAATGGTAGGTCTTCACTGCCAGGAGTCCGGGCTGAATCATATTGATGAATTTGGCAATCATCTGTGCGTCACAGGCTGTCCGTTATTTGCAACAAATATTGATGGTGTTGTCCGTACAGAAAAAGTGTTTGTGAGACATAAAAATGGATTCCGGATTCCTCTCCTGACAACTGTATATCCGATCAGGGAGAATGGAGTGATCGTAGGATCTGTTGAAGTATTTACCCGGAATTCTCCAAAAGTATACGATGATAATTTGATTGAAAATCTGTCTGAGAAGGCGATGCATGATTCTCTGACCAGACTGCCTAACAGAGCTTATCTGGAGAATTTTCTGCAGTATAAACTGTCTGAATATCAGCGTTTCGGTAAAAGATTTGCATTGCTCTTTGCGGATATCGATCATTTCAGAGTGTTTAACAATACCTATGGACATGATGTTGGTGATCTGGTCCTGACTGATATTGCGAAGAGTATCATGCATACAATTAAGAAGGAAGATATGTTCGGCAGATGGGGTGGCGAAGAATTTGTAGGTATCTTTTCCATTAACAGGAATTATGAAGCGTCTGTTATTGCTGAGCGATTGAGGCATCTGGTAGAAAATACAGTTGTTACAAATTCAGATGGTCAGGAGCTGAGAGTCACTATCAGCGTAGGAGTTACTATATCAAGACATCAGGACACACCTGATGACATCATAAAAAGAGCAGACAGCCTTATGTATCAGAGCAAGCATAATGGAAGAAACGTGGTTTCCTCTGATGTATCGGCAGAGAATGTCTGATTCCCGATCCAAGGAAGAATAGAGCGGCATCCGTTATTCCTGCGTGGGTGCTTCCGGAAAAAGACGAAAATTAACTGCTGACGTTTTATATTGCGGAAATGTGAAGAGGGTTCAAAGGAACCCTCTTTTCCTTTGTAAAGGGGGGGAAAAACATTTAAAAAAATTTGATTCTGAGGTGAGAGTTTTTCGGAGTTCATGTACCTATATAAATAAGATGTTTTTTATCGTACGTTCTGAACGATTCACATGAACGATTCGGAGAGGAGGAGAAATTATATACTATGAAGAAGGCGATATCCTTTTTATTGACACTGATCCTGCTGTTTAGCGCCCTGCCATTAGAGACGCTGGCATTTGCAGGAGATATCTGGCCGACAAACTCTGCAACCGTGGAACAGATCACACTGGAGGATGGGGCGCTTGTCCTGCAGAACAGTTATATCCGTGTGGCGCTGCGCAAATTTTTCGGCTCCACACCATACCTTACGACAGTCCCGACTGCGAAGCCTGATGGAGAGGACAATATTTTCTGTAACAGCCAGATCATGTGGTGCAATTTCATCATGTATGAGAATGGGAGTGGTAAAGAGGTTGCCGATCCTGCGGTGGTGGAGCTGAAAAAGGCAGAATTTACAAACAGAACACCGAACGGATCTACATCGGCGATCAAGGCAGAATATTCCCTGCTGACAGCAATGAACCACATCACTGCAACGATGACGGTCTATTATGAGCTTGTGCAGCTTAAGGAGAGCACCTGGGGAGTACTGTCTTCGGTCAGCGATGTTCTCATTGATGAGGACAGCATGCCAGAGGATGTAGATTATAATATTACCTGTGGGTATTCGATCAACGGTTTTACCGGCATGGGTCATAGCTCTGTCCTGGAAAAGCCGGGCGGTCCGGCCATTAAAATGAGCCGTACGACAGTACCGCAGGAAAAGGATGGAAAGCCGCTGAAGATCACTACGGAAAACTCGGTATTCACCGCTCCGGTGGAAAATCTGAATACAAAGACTGTTCCCAAGGGATATTCCTCGTGGGGAGATGTAGACGGTGTTTACATTACGGAGGCCTATGTGGATGCATATCCCTGGGCAAATCCCTTTGCAGGGCTGTCGGATTACTATGAAAAGGAGATTCAGTCCTCTTCCGGCAAGGACAAGCCAATCCGTGTGGCGCTTCCAACGTCTGTCAGTGTAGAGCCGGGTGATAAGCCTATAAATACCCGTGTGGCGTTCGGAAGCCCTGTTGGACACGATTATAGCCGGGAGGGTATTTCAGAAGGATCGGCTCACTTCCTTTGGGGATTCCGTGAGCTGAAGTCAGCGGCCGCAACGGTGCCTTCTGAACCGGACAAGGTTGATTCTTCCATCTATGCGAAGCAGCTTGCTGCCTTTGCTGATTCAAAGGGCGGTATGAGAGTGGAGCCTGTGGCAGATGGAGCTGCACTGGAGGCACTGAAAAAGCAGTACGGTGCCAGTCCCATTGCACTTATTAACGGAGACTATGAGAGCAAAAACGGTGAAGCCTTTACCTTCACTGGCGGTGCCGCCATGCTTTCCCCTTCTGTCGCAGCGACATGGGATACTAAAAAGGGAAGCCTTGTCATCCATAGGGATGGCAGGGTGGAACAGAAGGGCGTGAGCCTCAACGCACCGACCTTCAAGTTCTATCATCCTAAAAGCGATGAAGATAGAGAGCTTAAGATTACGCTTGTAAAGGAGGGATTCCAGTTCGGAATCGATCCTAATAAAAACGATGCTATCGTCTTCGTGGATATTCCCTATGCTTCGGTGAAGCTGGAGCAGGCGGATACTGACACAGCAGGAAATCTTGTCTTTAACGGGCACATCGGTTTTCAGACTATTTTTGACGGTGCGGAGTTTTCCCTTACAGAGCTTGGATATGGTTTAAATGAGAAGCATGAGTTTAAGGTCAACGGTATCCATGCTACGGGCAAATTCAATACTGCCAGTCTGATAGGGCTGGAGCTTGCGGAGGTGGAGGGCGAGGTCAATACCTTCAAGGGCAGGGAGCTTTACGCCTTCAGTCTGAAGCTGAATGCCATGGATCTTTTTGAAACAGAAGCGGAGCTTGCACTGGTGCGCAGCAAAAAGGACGGATCCCTGCTTCCGGATAACCTGTGGTTTTATGTCAAGGCGAGCCCGGGTATCGTTCTGATCCCTCCGATTCCTGTCGGACAGCTCAATGGAGGAGGCGCAGGCTTTAAAAATCTGGCAAGCACAGTGAACGGTGACTACTTCGCTATCCCGCCGATCAAGCTGCGCGGTGCCCTGACGGGTACCTACTTGCATCTGATCGAAGGAACCGGCAATGTGGTCCTTGGTCCAAGTGAAATCTCTCTTAAGGCGACCGATGTCGGACTTGTAGGAACGAATGCATCGATCGTGGAGAGCTTTGGCTACTCCCTTAAGCTTGAGGGGCAGGAGCGCAGTTACAATAATATCAACTATAAGGGTGTATATTTTGTTGGCTCGAAGGAGCTTAAGGTGGCTTTGCCCAGCACAGAGATCGATGTCATCAAGCTGAACAGTGCGATCAGGCTTGGAGCCTTTGGCGGTGTGAATAACAGTAAGAACCAGGTTTATCTCGGTATCGGGGCGAACGGTACAGTAGGAGGGAGAGTACAGATCCCGGAGAATATACGCGTCATTGGCGGTCTTGGTGTTGACGTTACAAACATCAATCTCATCGTGGGCGGTCAGACAACCTTTCCAATCAGCAACGTCAGTGTTGAGGAAGGCATGAAGCAGGCCTTTGAAAATGTCGATGTTTACATCGGTGCGATGGCCTATGTCGGATGCTGGCTCGCCAATGCCAGGGTGTGGGTACTCGTGCCGCAGATTGTAGAAACCGACTTCAAAAAAGGCGGCGGCTGGGATATTGAGGTCAAGGTGTTCGGCTATCTGCCCGAGTGGAACTGGGAGGACAAAGGCGTGACACCGGTTGTACAGGGAATGCTGTTAGAGGACAGCGGAGAGGATGTACTGGAGATATATACTGAAGAAGCCGCGGAGCCCTCAGCTGCCACGCAGGAAGCAATAGAGCAGGAAACTGCCGTTCCGGAATCCACGACGGAAGGAAATGGGGAGACTGCCACAGAGACACCTTCTGGTACACCTGTCGAAACTCCTTCCAGTACACCTGTCGAGACCCCTTCCGCTGCACCTGTTGAGACCCCTTCCGGAGCGCCTGTTGAAACCCCTTCCGGAGCACCTGTCGAGACATCTTCTGGTACACCTGCCTTGGAAAGCACAGGGCAGGAAGAAGCCGTGCTGGAAGCAGCCGCGCAGGAAGCTGTCGTGCTGGAAGCCATCGGCGGGATAGAAGTGCAGGCAGCAGTCGTTCAGGAAGCCATCGGCGGGACAGAGGTGCAGGAAGAAACCATGCCGGAAAACACCAGTGAAACAAAGACAGAGGCGCAGGAAGAAGCACAGGAGAGCGAGGAAGAAACCACAGTGAGCGGAAATACAGCCGGTACGGAGACAGAGGAAGCACCGGCGTCTGAGGAAGATGTGGAGGATGTAGAGGATGTAAGCAAGCGTCCTGTCAGAAAGGCTCCTGTACCGAGAAATGGCGGTAAAATCCAGGCAGATATCACGGTGGATGGAGGCGAAGGAAAAACGCCGTATATCCTGCTGGCCTTTGACGGTACTGTCACGGAGGAAGAGATCAAGAGCAACCTGAAGATTCAGAAGGATGGTAGTGAAATCGATATCAACTGGACAGAAGAGGGGAAAGATCCCACCGATCTTAATGCAGAGATCAATGCGACGATTATTGCCGATATGAAGAAATCGGAGGATGATGGCAAGGTATATCATCTGGCTCTTATGAGGCTGAAAAACGGCGGCACTTATTCTGTCAGTGCTGAAAGAGGGTTGAGCTTTACGGATGAGAAGGGAATTGCTGTGGAACCGTTTGAGGAGCTGGATCTGAATTTGGACAGCAGCAAGAAGGAGCTTTCTGGTCAGGTGAAGCATCCAGCAGGAAATACAACCTATGTGCTGCGTACATATTTTGCCAATACTAAGGGTGGTGCAGATTACCTGATTGACGAACGGCAGATTGATCATCCAGATAATATTTCAGTCAGTATCCCAACGGATGGTGCATTGGCGCCAACAGGCAGCTACTATGTGACGTCCTTCCTGATGATGGAAAAGACGGCTGATCTTGATGGGGATGGCGAGGATGAAACTGCCCTGGCGGCCATTGACAATCAGCAGTTTGATCAGCAGATTTCTTATAAAAACAGCATTGAGCCAGGCAAGCCTCAAAAGGTGACACTGGAGCTTGCCGGAAACGAGGTTATGAGCGCCGGCTGGGAAGCCGTAACAGATGCTGATGGTTATGCTGTGCGGATTTATCAGCAGAAGGGAAACGACTTTGTCGATACCGGATTTGGTTATGACCTTGATAAGAAAACAACCTCCATCAATATGGCGCTGACCGTGGGCGGAGAAGAAACAGGGGAATCCAAAAACCTGTCTGCAAATGAAACATATAAAGTCGGTGTGAGAGCATACAGAACTGTTGAAAAGGGAAAGTATTACAGTGAGGAGACATTTTCTACTGATAAATATCTGCCGGAATATCAGCCGCTTGATTTTACGCTCAAAGTCAATGGAACAGATTGTACACCTGATGAAAACGGTGTGTTCCACGCTTATATTGGCGGTGCTTCAAATACGCTGTCTGTGAGCAGCAATGTGCAGGGCGCATACTTTAGGGTAACGAGAATGGACACAGGAAACGTGATTACACCTGATGGGAACGGCCAATATACGATCCCCGGTTTTGAAGGCAGTCTGATGCTCAGGATTGATGGAATTACCGGGATAAAAGACAGTTCAGCTGAGGATGTGACCAGTAAATTCCTGCTGGTAAGCAGGGACGATACAGCGCCCATGCTTACACTTTCCGATCCGATGTTCTACGCCGACAGGACTACGGGAAAATATCAGATCACAGGAATGGCGGATGCGGGAAGTGAGATCCTTTACGGCAAAGATGGCAGTGAGAGCACCCGTGCCGCAGCCGATGGCAGCTTCACTGTCACCGGTGTACTGGATGACAGTGAAAATAGTGATTCCCTTTATCTGACGGCAAAGGACAGTGCAGGAAATGAATCTGCACCACAGCTTGCACTGATAGCGCGGCAGACGGTAAAGGATACTGCTACTGAGAACGGCAGCCATGATCAAAATCCAGGAGCAGGAGAGCGTTTGGGATCCGATGCTTTCAGGCAATGGAAGGAAGGTACCGACGATGCAGAGCAAAGCATTGCCAGGATCTGGCAGGGAGGCTTGAAAGATCAGGCTGTGACAACGGGAAGCTTCCTTGATATCGAAGAGGCAAAGAATGACCGGGATATGACTGACACAGGAAATATTGGCGGGACAGAAACGGTTCCCGGAGCAGACAGTACGGTCAGCACCGGAGAGATGGAGAGTACTCCTGATACCACCGGCACTACGGAAACTACCGCCGGCACTACGGAAACAGGGAAAACTGCTGACAGCAGTGGTGGCCGGATCCTCTGGATCATCTTACTGACCGTCCTTGGCGCCGGAATAGCTGGCGGTGCAGTGATAGTATTTATAGCAAAAAAGAGAAGAAGAGACTGATGGAAACGGAAAAATACACAATTATTTTCCCCAAAAATAAAAATTTTTGGTTAATCTGTTTTGAATATGCGTGTTATAATACAAATGTAACAAGAAAAAAGAATACTTAACACGAGGAATGCTAAGCAATTCAGATTTTTGGAGGAAAAGACAAATGAATACTTTAAAAGCTGAAAAAAGAAGCATGGAGATCAAAGCAAAGAGACTGAGAAGAGAAGGCTATGTAACAGGCAACGTTTTCGGACGTGAGATCGAAGGATCTATTCCCGTTAAGATGAACGCTCAGGAAGTAAACCGTATTCTTACTACAGATCATAAGGGCAGCCAGATTATGCTGGAGGTAGATGGCAAGGCATATGATGTACTGATCAAAGAGATCGATTACAATGCACTGGCGAGAAGAGTAGATGAGATCGACTTCCAGGCACTGGTACAGGGTGAGAAGGTACATTCTGTTGCAGAGGTTATTCTGGTGAACCATGATAAGCTGGCAGCTGGTGTTGCACAGGAGCTTCTGAAGGAGGTTTCCTACAAGGCACTGCCTTCTGCACTGGTAGACAGCGTTAAGGTTGACTTAAGCACCCTGAAGATCGGCGATACCGTTAAGGTAAAGGATCTTGATATCGCCAAAGATAAAGATATCGTTCTGATGACAGATCCAGACACACCGGTTGTTACTGTGACAGCAGTACACAATGTAGTACCTGAGACAGAAGCTGAGGAAGCAGCAGAGGATGACAAGGCTGCCAAATAGATTTCCGGGAGTGCCGGAAACGGAATTTTATAAAGAACAGAGAGAAGACCTGATGGTGAAAGCTGTCAGGTCTTTTTGCGTCACAGCAGGCAATCTGGCAGTTTCAGATACAATCTGGCATTTTTCCTTGTGTCATGCAGCATATGTCATGTATAGTTTGTAATATGGAGTTATACTGAACTTTGCAGAATGACAGGAAAAGAAGGGGATTACAGAAAAGGGATGAAGGTAAACAAAGGAGATCGGAAAAGAAGAATAAGTATTCCGGGGCTTTTGGCATTGCTGTGCCTTTTGACAGGAATGCTCAGTGGCTGTGGTTTTATTGAGTGGCTTCTGGAGGATGAGGAAGACTTCTATGAGGAAGAACAGGAAACAGAAGGAGAAGATGGAACAGAAGATAGCGGGAGCACTGTCAGTCTGTCAGAGAGGGGAACTGTCATATCCCAGGAAAACGGGAAGCTTGTGATCGACAGAAGATCAAGAGATCAGGAAATTCCCATGGGAGAGGATGGCTGGACGATCTTTGTGTATCTTTGCGGAAGTGATCTTGAATCTGACGGAGGGGCGGCCAGTGATGATATTGAGGAAGCACTGGCTGCATATCCGTCACAGCAGATCCGGGTAGTTTATCAGACGGGAGGCTCCAGTTACTGGTACCAGGATATTTCGGATGATAGGCTGGAACGGTTTGTGCTGGAAAACGGAGAGCTGCAAAAGGTAGATGAAAGACCGAATGCCAATATGGGTGATGCAGGGACACTGTCAGAGTTTCTGATATGGGGTGTACAGCATTACCCGGCTGAAAGGATGGGAGTGATCCTGTGGGATCATGGAAGCGGCAGCATTAATGGTGTGTGCTTTGATGAACAGTATGAATATGACAGCCTGAGCGTTGCTGAAATGGCGGCTGCCTTTGACAGGGCCTATGACAGTATGACAGACCGGTTTGAATTTATCGGCTTTGATGCCTGCCTGATGAGTACGTTAGAAGTGGCTAATCAGATGGTACCATATGCACGTTATCTCTATGCGTCTGAAGAGTATGAGCCGGGAACGGGATGGGACTATACAGGAATGCTGGATTATCTGGCTGAAAATCCGGCTGCGGACGGAAAGGCACTGGGAAAGCAGATCTGTGAGGATTATTATGATCACTGCCGGGAGGCAGATGCACAGCAAATGGCAACCTTTTCTGTAACGGAGCTATCCGGGATCGATGAGCTGGTGCAGGCATGTAATCAGGCATTTCAGGTGATATATGAACGGGATGACCTGGGAGATGCGGCAAGAAAGATCCTTGGGGCAGATAATTTTGGAGGAAATACGAGGGCAGAGGGTTATACCAATATGGTTGATCTTGGGATGATGCTGGATAATCTGTCTGATTATGGAGAGGAAATAGAAAGAGCAAGGGAAAAGCTGGAAGAGTGCGTGATCTATAATGTGAACGGGCGGCTGCATAAGCAGGCCGGAGGACTTTCGGTTTATTATCCGATCTCTGTCCAAGGATCGGAAGAGCTGCAGACATTTGCGCAGCTGTGTCCGTGCAATTATTATTATGCGCTGGTGGATAAGGTGGCTTACGGTGCCGGAACGGGAAGTGCACAGGATTATGACAACAGTTCTCTTCTGCAGGATATTGCAGATCTGGCAGAGCTGTTTGGGATTTCGGCGGCCGGTATTTCCAATCCTACAACAAATATAGGGGAATTTGCTTCTGTGGACGAAAGTGAACTGGGGATTGCAGATATCTATTTTGACTGTAATGGAAATTATGTTGTGGAATTTGAGGATATGGATGAGCTGGCCTATGCCTGCTGCAGTGTTTTTGTGAATGATGGAGAGGATGGGATCTTTTATGTGGGATCTACAGAAGAGATTTATTATGATTACGAAAACAATCTGATCAGGGATGATTTCGATGGACTCTGGCTGACGGCAGATGGAGTTATGCTGCCGCTTGAGCTGGCAGAGAGTACGGATACCTGCAGCATTTATGCCTGTGAGATCATGCTGAACGGGGAATACGACACAGCACTCAGGATAGAATATGACTGGGAGTATGGAGAGTGGTCGGTGATCGGGATATGGGACGGTATCGATCCGGAAACCGGGGCAGCCTCACGTGAGGTTTACGAACTGGAGGATGGAGACGTGTTCGAGCCGGTTTATTACTGGACGTCTTTGGATGATGATACAGAAGAGTGGTATCTTGGAGATGCCTGTACAGTAGACGGGGATGTAGAGCTGACGTATGATTATCTGCCGGCAGGGTATTATTTTTATAGCTTTGAGCTTCATGATATTTATGGAAATGTGTACTATACACCTTATATCACGCAGGAAATAGATGAGGAAGGGAATATATGGTTCTATCCGGAGGATATGGAAGATATGTAACCATGGAATATAAAATGAATTTACGTAAAATAAAAACCGATTATTTACAATTTGGCACTTTGCGCTACAAATTGGCAGTCAGGGATTGCAAAATCGCCTGAAATTTCATATAATCACATCTGTGTGAAAGATAAACATATGTAAAGGAGAAAAAAATGAAAAAGAAAATTTTAGCAGTAGTATTAGCAGGTGTAATGGCAATGTCCATGCTTACAGCATGTGGAGGCTCTGCAGAAACCGCAGAAACCGCAGACGTAGAAACAACAGAGGACGCAGCATCCGATGAGGCATGCTCTGATGAGACCTTTGCAACACTTCAGGATAATTATGCTATCATGGTTGATGCTTACAATCAGGTGAAGGATCTGTATGAAAGCGATGAGATCGCTGGTGATGCTGAGATCGAAGATCTGATGAACCAGGCTGCAGATGTGATCAATGAGATGGGAGAGATTTCCCAGGATGCTATTACAGAGGCAGATGCTGAAACCTTAAATGGTGCAATGCTGGACATCCTTGATGGACTTTCTGGTATCGTTGATGCCATGGAAGTAAACGGAGATGGGGAGAGCACAGCTGATGAGGCATGCTCTGATGAGACCTTTGCAGCGCTTCAGGACAACTATGCAACACTGACCGATGTTTACAATACGGTTTACGATGCTTATATGTCCGATGAGATCGAGCAGAATGACGAGATCGAGAATGCACTTGCTCAGACTGCAGACATAATGAATGAGATGGGAGAGATTTCCCAGGATGCGATTACAGAGCTGGATGCTGAGACATTAAACGACACCATGCTTACATTACTTGATGTACTGGATGCCGTTGTAGATGCTATGTAAAAATCAGGAAGCTGTCTGCTTTCGGTGAAAGCAAAGTGATCCATATCAGAAAAAGAGAGAACTGCCCGTTGGGTGGCTCTCTCCTTTTTTTGAAAAAATATAAGCAATCTGCAGGTCAGCCCAGGGGCTCCCGGAGATTTTGGCAGATTGCCTTGCGCAGCCTTGACGGGATCAGGATCACCGTGGAATCGGTCATGGTGATCTCAGATTCTGTAAAGGATGAAATATAAAGCCGGTTGACCAGATAGCTGTGACCGACTCTGATAAAGTCAGGATTATCTGCAAAATCCGTACAGACCTCCGAAAGTACTCTGGTGAACGAAAGCACCTCGGAGGGAGTATGCAGAAGGGTCACATGTCTGCCTGTTTCAAAAAAAAGAATATCCTTCAGGGGAATCTGCACCTTACTGCCCTTGGACAGAAAGGTATAGGTTTTGGAGGCATCCTTCAGAATACCGGAGCAGCGCTTCATGGCATTCAGAAAGTCTGTGCCGTCATAGGGCTTCTGTAGATAGTACAGGGCGTCTACGTTATAGCTGTCCATGGCGTGGCTGGTGGAGCTGGTGGTAAAAATAATGCCGCCGGTAAAACCATTTTCACGGAGCGTGACGGCAGTCTGCATGCCATCACTGTCCGGCATATAAATATCCAGAAAGAGCAGGACAGGCTTTTCTGCGGCAGCTGCAAAGGCTGTAAGAAGATCCGTGCCGGAAGTAAAAGACTGGATGGTTACTTCTGTATTAAGGTGAGAGATCGCCTTGGACAGATAATGGGAAAGCCGCATCAGATCAGCCTGGGAATCATCGCAAATATAAATAATCATAAATTTATCCTTGTAAGTATATAATTAAGAAAATAACAGGGTAACTTAAAATGGTTAACCCTGTTATTATAGCATAAAAAAATATGAATAATTATATATGTTTTTACAAATTCATGGCAAGAATGATATCGGCAGTATTCTGAGCAAGCTCCATGCACTTCTTCTTGGCACTGCCAAAAGCACCGGAAAGACCGGTCAGACCATCTGTCAGCTTTTCAAGAGCCATATTGGCGACCATCTTATCAATGCCGGCTGGCTGGACACTTCTCTGAACGTAAAAGAGGCCTTTATTTCCAATAATCTGCACCTGATTATTCCTGTCAATCTGAGGAAATGCGATCACATAGGTCAGACCATCCTTGACAAGAGCAGGCTTGCCGGCATCAAAGGGTGTATCCTTGATTTTTTCAAAAAATTCTTCCAGTGAGTAAGGGGACGAGGTGCTGATCTTGATCGTCCTGACCCCCAGTATTTCTCCAATTCCCATAGCTTCTCCATTCCGGATGTGAAAATCCTATTACATTGTCTGAAAATATTATACAGAGTATGCCGGAGAAAATCAGGAAAAGTGCCAAAATGTCATGAAAAATGCCAAAATGTATGCGGATGCCCATTATGCCGGTATCATAATTCCTGTTCAGAAGCTGCAGGAACGGGAATCTTGATCACCTTCCTGTCATAGGTCATAAGACCGTTGACCTCTTCTTCCACGTCCGATACCTGTGTATATACTGCGCCGGAAAGTCCTTTTTTCTTCAGGGGAAGGAGAGAATCCTGTATGAGCCTGCTGTAAGCCTCCTGAAATTGTGGCAGAGTGTCATAGTGTTTATAGCCAAAGATCCGGTCAACACTGGTGTGCCCTTTGATCTGACAGGCAAGACCACCATATTCAGACAGGAATCTGGCTCTTCCGGCCGGGCAGGCGCAGGCTTTGAGGTGCTTTCCGGAAAAGTGCTCTGCCGGGATTGACAGCTTGCGGAAATAATTATGGACACTGACAAAATCCCCACATCCCTGATCAAACCAGCCACTGGCGGAGTCGATCAGCCTCGTGGGATCCAGCTGCCTTATCATGTCTGTGATGCGGATGGCATCAAATTGTCCCCAGCCTTCGTTAAAAGGGCAGTAAATAGCAATGGAAGGGAAAAATTTCAGGTAAGCGACAGTGTCCCTGCATTCCTGCTCGAAGCGGTTCCTGTGTGTCTCATCCTTCCGGGAAAACAGAGAATAATTGTGATCACGGATCTGATTGCATAGGGTCTGGGAAACGGTAGGAAGGTAGCTTACAAGGGGCATGGAATAAGAGCCGCCCCCATTAACCATGTCCTGACAGACGATCATGCCAAGACGGTCACAGTGATAATACCAGCGTGCCATTTCTACCTTGATATGCTTACGCAGCATGTTATATCCCAGAGACTTCATTACCTTGATATCATAGATCAGTGCTTCATCGGAGGGAGCTGTATACAGACTCTCCGGCCAGTAGCCCTGATCCAGAGCGCCCATCAGGAAGCAGGGTGTATGATTCAGGCAGAAAACAGGGATACCTCCGGGCGCTTTTGATTCAATGGAATAAAGACGCATGGCGAAATAGCTGGAAACCAGATCCCTGCCGCAGGAAAGCTGGGCATCATAGAGGAAGGGATCCTCTGGTGTCCAGGGATGAAAGTCTTCCTCAGAAATGGAGAAGACGGCAGTATATGTGGACGGGGCAGCCTTCTGTCTGGATAATTCTGTGGACAGCAGCTCCCTGTTACCGGCAGTGACACTGATAAATGGTGCCTGCGAGGGAGCAGAACCGGCAATCACAGCAGTTACAGTAACGGTCTTATTGTCATAGGAGGGCAGGAAGTACAGCTCTTTAATATAGCTGCCCGGAACCTGCTCCAGCCATACGCTCTGCCAGATACCGCTCTGGGCTGTGTAGAAGATGCCGCCCCTTTCAAGACTCTGTTTTCCACGGGACTGCTGTGTCCTGTTCGTATCATCCCGCACGCGGACGGACAGATGATTTTCCCCATCAAGCAGAAAGTCTGTGATATCTGCAGTAAAGGGCAGATATCCGCCGGTATGATGGAGCACCTGTTTGTGGTTCAGCACAATATCAGCTTCGTAGTCAACAGCACCAAAATGGAGGAGAAGCCTGTACCCGGAAGGAAGATGGCAGAAGTCCTCCGGAAGAAGTCTGTGATAGTAGAGATATTCACCGGGCTGCAGATTCCGTCTGACTCCGGAGAGGGAGCATTCCGGGGAAAAGGGAACAAGGATCTGCCCGTCAAAGGAGGTGGGCAGCATCCTGTCACCGGTAATAGCATAGTCCCAGAGACCGTTCAGACTGAAATAGGAATCACGGACAAGCTGGGGACGGGGATATTCCTGCCAGGGCTTTTCTCTGTCCATGGTTTCAGAAAATACTGTGGAAAGCGGCATGAGGACATCATCGGTGTGAGGCTTGATGATACTGTGGATTGCATCGGAAATATTCATAAAATCATCCTTTCCCTGCACAGCCCCCAAAAGGCGGGCAGGCATCTGCTGATTAAAATGGTCTACTTACAGTATATGACAAATAGATAAAAGAAACAAAAAAATCTTCCGCTGCCACGGAAGATTTTTGAGAAAGAGATAGACAAACGGACCCTTATTTCCGGATATTTTCTTCATAAAAGGCCCAGATCATACCAACAGCCATAATGATAATTGCAATAATGGAATATGCATCAATATTCATAATAAACCCTCCTGCTCATGGTCTTACCATAACAGGTCAGGGCAGCGGTTACAAGAAAATGGGGCGTTCCTTAACAGAAGCTTTACGGCAAAGTAAAGTGATAGGACAAAGCCATGCCGTCATACACTGGAATAACAGGAGTAGCGGGGATAATGGGGATTTGGTATGACAGATTATCAGAAGAGACTGGAGGAGAAAAAGAAGAAGCTGATCCTGATGGCAAAGTATGGAGTTCTTGTGCTGACAGTTCTTGCCACAGTGAGAGGGATTGTGATAAATGCCAGGCAGAGTTTTTTCACAAGCAGTACGGTTGACGGGAGGGAGCTTCCCATTTACTGTGTGGAAACGAAGGAGCCTGAGATTGCCCTGACCTTTGACGCTGCCTGGGGAAATGAGGATACAGCCAGGATACTGGAAATTTTGAAAAAGCATCAGGTACACGTGACGTTTTTCATGACAGGGGGCTGGGTGGAAAGCTATCCGGATGATGTAAAGGCGATTCTGGCTGACGGGCATGATCTTGGAAACCACAGTGAAAATCATAAGAATATGAGCCAGCTTTCAGATGAGGAAAAGAAACAGGAGCTGATGACGGTTCATGAGAAGGTGCGGACACTGACCGGCTATGAAATGTTCCTGTTCCGGCCACCCTACGGGGACTATGATAATGCCGTGGTGAAAACGGCTAAGGAATGTGGATATTATACGATACAATGGGATGTGGATTCCCTTGACTGGAAGGATTATGGCGTGGATTCAATCCTGAAGACGGTAACAGAGCATAAGCATCTGGGGAATGGATCAATTATTCTCTGCCATAATGGAGCAAAGTATACAGCAGATGCACTGGATACCCTGATCACGACGCTGCAGGAAAAGGGGTATACTTTTGTGCCACTGTCAGAACTGATCTACCGGGATCAGTATCATATGAATCATGAGGGGAGACAGATTAAAAATTAGGGGAGAGGGGATCAGCCCGGCAATAAATTCCTGCTTTATTTATTATGGTTACAGGTGACTGGTCTTTAGACTGGAAAATGATGAATATTTTTGTGAATTATTACTTCCGATGGCATAGCAACCACCTGAAGAAGAACTAACAGAAAACCAGATAATCTGTTATAATTATAAAAACGAACTGATTGTGCTGTTGGAACAATGAAGTTAAAATGCCAATATGAGAATATATTTACAGGGAATAGAAGATAAATGAGGAACGGGGAATGAAAGAGAAAAATGTAAAACGGACTGTCTGGATCAGTGGGATCCTGGTTCTTTTATGTGTAATAGCGGTTTGTATATGTATGTTTTTGTTTTTATCATATATCAGGGGTTTTCGTGAGGTGGCAGATGCAGACAGCTATGATAAGTATTACGTGATGATCACCAAGGACAGGAAATCCTCTTTCTGGCAGTCTGTTTATCAGGGTGCTTATCAGAGGGGACTGGAAGAAAATGCCTATGTAGATCTTCTTGGAGAAAATCTGTCAGAGGATTATTCCAGAGAGGATCTGATGAGAATTGCTATTTCTTCAGGCGTGGATGGTATTTTTGTGGAATCGGATGAAAGCGGGGAGCTGACAGAGCTGATTGATGAAGCTGTAGACAGGAATATTCCTGTTGTAACGCTGTATGGTGACAATACCCACAGCAAACGGTGCAGCTTTGTTGGTGTAGGAAGCTATAATCTTGGCAGGGAATATGGCAGACAGGTGCTGAAGATTGCAGAGGAACAGAAGAAGGAGAAATCCGAAGAAAAGGGAGAAATACAGGTAGCTGTCCTTACGAATGCCTATACGATGAATTCCGGACAGAATATTATCTATTCCGGTATTCAGGATACCATAGAACAGGAAAAGACGGGAGAAACAAAGTTCTCAGTTTCCTATATCACAGTAGATGATACCAATACCTTTTCTGTAGAAGAGTCTATCCGGGATATTTTTATGGAAGAGAGGCTGCCGGATATCATCATCTGTCTGAATGAGCTGAATACTACCTGTGTTTATCAGGCGGTGGTAGATTATAATCGGGTTGGACAGATTTCTATTTTGGGGTATTATGATTCGGATACTATTATCAATGCCATTGACAGGAATGTTGTCAATGCAACGATTTCCATAGATACGGAGCAGATGGGTGGATTTTGCGTAGATGCGCTGACTGAATATTATTTGCTGGGAAACACCAGCCAGTATTTTACAGCAGATGTCACCCTGATCGATAAAAGTAATGTGGCACAGTATCTGGAGGGCAGTGATGAATATGAAAATTAATCCGAAAAAGCTGTCACTTCAGGAGAAGATGAGCTGTGTTTTTATTCTGGCAAATATGCTGGTATTTCTGGTTACCCTGCTTCTATTTACCGGAATCAACAATATGTTCAGGGAAATAGATATGGTTTATGAAGACAATATGCACCTGAACGAGCTGTCGGATGCGCTGACTGCAGTGCAGGATAGTATGACCGATTATCTGAATGCCAAGACCAGTGATTCCCTGGAGGAGTTTTACCGGAATGAACAGACCTATACTGAAATGGTGGAAGGGTTGAATGATGAGATCGTTGGTATTGCTTTCCTGAGGATGGAACGGAGTATCCGGCATATGTCCCAGGAATATCTGGAGGTGGTAGGGCAGACGATCGAGGCCAAACGTGGACGGAATGTGGAGAAGTACAGGGTGCGTTATGAGAATGCCACGCAGATGTATGGCTATATCGATACCTATATCAACAGTCTGAATAATGAGCGGTTTCGGAATAACTCAGAGAATTACAGCAGGCTGTCTGACGCGTTCAGACGTTTTGAAACAATCAGCATCCTGGTGCTGACTGTTGTGATCGTGGGAAATGTGGTATTGATCATCCGGTTTACCGGTGGCATGATCAGGCCGCTCAAAGGCCTGGCAACATCGGCCGACGAGGTTGCCAGGGGAAATTTTGACGTGGAACTGATACCGGTTGCGGCTGAAGATGAGATCGGTATCGTGACCAAAGCCTTTAACCAGATGGTGGTCAGCATCAGACAGTATATTGAGAGACTGAGGCAGAGTATGGAGATCCAGCAGTCACTGAAGGAAAAGGAGCTGATGATGGAAGCACATCTGAAGGATGCGCAGCTGAAATATCTGCAGGCACAGATCAATCCGCATTTTCTGTTTAATACCCTGAATGCGGGTGCCCAGCTTGCCATGATGGAAGGAGCAGACCGTACCTACGATTATGTCCAGAATGTAGCAGAGTTTTTCAGATATAATGTAAAAAAGGGAAATGAAACGGTTACTGTAAGAGAGGAAATTGAACTTGTAGACAACTATATTTATATATTGAATGTTAGATTTTCGGGAGAGATCCATTATGAAAAGAAGATAGAGGAAAGCCTGCTTTCCATACGGATGCCGGGAATGATCCTGCAGCCTGTCATAGAAAACTGCGTCAACCATGGAATACGGGAGATGGAAGGGAAAGGGAAGATCTGGCTGAAGGTTTATCAGGAAGAGGATGTTGTCTGTATTAGTGTACGGGATAACGGAAAGGGGATCAGTCCGGAAAAGATAGAGAAGATTCTGAATGGTACTTACCGGGAGGAAAAACATGTGGGAGGTTCCAATGGGATCGGTATGGATAACGTTATCGCAAGACTTAAGCTATATTCAGAAATGGATAATGTGATGAGTATATACAGTGACGGAGAAAACCAGGGGACGGAGTTTGTTATATACCTGAAGAAAAAGGAAGAGGGGGAGCCTTATCATGTACAGGATCATGCTGGCTGATGATGAAGGGATCGTGATCGATTCACTGAAATTTATTATTGAAAAAGAATTTGGAGATCTCTGTGAGATCCAGTATGCCAAAACAGGAAGAAGTGTAATTGAGCTGGCGGAAAGCTTCCGGCCGGATATTGCGGTCATGGATATCCAGATGCCAGGTATCAATGGAATTGACGCAATGAAGGAAATCAAGAAGTCAAACAGCAGTACAGTGTTTATCGTGATGTCGGCCTATGATAAGTTCGACTATGCACAGGAGGCCATTTCACTTGGGGTTCTTGAATATATTACAAAGCCTATGGAGAGAAAGCGGATCCTGGCTGTCCTGAAAAAAGCCATGGAGATCATTGACAGGGAAAAGGAAAAGCGGAAGAGGGAGCTGCTGGTCAAGGAAAAGCTGGAAACGGTAGTTCCTATCATTGAGAGCGGGCTGATCTCCAATATCCTTCTGCAGGAGCACTTTGAAGAGGATATAGAAAATTATAAGACGCTGCTTGGGATAGACAGCGAATATGCTTACATGGTGGCAGTTGTATGCGGGGATGAGCAGCAGGGGAATCATATGACCAATGCGGTAGGAAGCAGTGTCAGGATGCAGAATCATTATCAGGAGGTACGCACGATCCTGAAGGAATACTTTAACTGCTATGTAGGGTCGGTAATGGCCAATAAGCTGGCAGTCCTGGTGCCCTATGAAAAGGAAGCCATGGATTATAATGAGCGTATCGAGCTGATCGAAAAGGCAAGGGAAGCAGTGCGGTATCTGAGAAAACGGACAGATATCAGCTTCAGGATCGGCTTTGGGAGTGTTGGTGAAATGCAGGATATGGCGGATTCCTATACGCAGGCACTGCGGGTGCTGGTGGAATCAACAGGGAGCGTTGCCCATGTGGATGATCTCCCCCTACGCTGTGAGTATGCCGGGGATTATCCTATTAAGCTGGAGAAGAGACTATTTGAAGAAATTGAGAATGGGGAAATAAATAATGCCACAGCTTCAGCCAAGAGCTTCTTTGACTGGATGATGGAAAGCGGGTCAGGGCTTATGGATATCCGGCTGAAGGTACTGGAATTTGTATTGTGGTCAGAACATATTGCCTATGAAAAAGGAGGTATGACCTATCAGCTGGATGTCAGAAGTGATTATCTGCCGGGGATCATGAGTATGGAGGATCCGGAGAGACTGCGGCTCTGGTTTACGGATAAGATAGCAGAGGCCTGCAGAAATATCCAGAGTAAACGGTCAGAGAAATCCGGAAGTGTGATCGAAGAGGCCATGCGTTATATCAGGGAGAACTACAACAGGGATATTTCCCTTGATGAGGTATCAAGGGAGGTAAATATCAGTCCTTATTATTTCAGCAAGCTTTTTAAGGACAGTACAGAGCAGAATTTTATTGAATATCTGACTAATCTGAGAATGGATAAGGCCAAGGAGCTTTTACTTACGACAGATAGCTCCATGAAGGAGATCTGTTCTATGGTGGGCTATGCTGATCCTAATTATTTCAGCAGGACTTTTAAGAAAAATATAGGGGTAACGCCAACAGAATATAAGGAAAATAAGGGGGATACCGTAGGATGAAAAAGCATATCGGCAGCTTTCTTTTGATGCTCATACTGCTGATCACTATGGCAGGCTGTGGCAGTATGGAAAAGGAAATGACGGAGGGAGAAAAGGATAAGGAGGACAAGATCCAGATAGGACTGTGCTTTGATTCCTTCGTGATTGAAAGATGGCAGAGAGACAGAGATATTTTCGTATCTATGGCCAAGGAGCTTGGAGCGGAGGTAAATGTCCAGAATGCCAATGGAGATATTGAACAGCAGAGAAAACAGATCGATTACTTTATTGATAAGGGAATGGATGTGATCGCGATTATCTGTATTGATTCCAATACGCAGAGCGACTGCGTAAAGAAGGCGAAGGATGCCGGCATCAAGGTGATCGCCTATGACAGACTGATCCGGAATGCAGATGTGGATCTGTATATTTCCTTTGATAATGAGATGGTCGGTAACATGATGGGAGAAGCTCTTGTGGAAAAGGGAATTGATGGCGGCAAGGTGCTGATGCTTGGCGGATCAGCAACGGATAGTAATGTACCCCTTGTAGAAGATGGCTTCCGGAAGGTCATGGAGGCACACAATGTGACGATTCTGGACTCCATGCACGCAGAAGGGTGGAAGGCAGAGCTGGCATCAGCATACCTGGATGATCATATGGGGCTTGTGACGGAAACAGATGCCATTATGTGCGGTAATGATGACCTGGCAAGCAAGGTAGTACATAATCTTAAGGAAAAACGGATGGCAGGAGATATTCTTGTGGTAGGACAGGATGCGGATCTGGAGGCCTGTCAGCGTATTGTGGAGGGGACCCAGGTCATGACAGTATACAAGCCGGTAGAAAAGCTTGCCCAGAAGGCTGCAGAATGTGCAGTGAAGCTGGCAAAAGGAGAAGAACTGGAGGGAACCGTGTCAATGAATGACGGAACCTATGAGATCCCCTATATCGGACTGGAGCCGATCAGTGTGAATGAGGACAATATAAATGAGGTGATCATAGGGAGCGGCTTTCATCTGAAGGAGGATGTCTATTTAAATGTACCGGGGAAAATGCCGGAATAAGAGGAATGATATGCTGCGGCGATAAAAATAGAACAGGATTAAATTTGGAAAAGGACTGTGATGAGCACAAAAAAATGCTAGCACAGTCCTTTTTTTCACCCTGAGGGAATCAAAAAAATACAGAAAGTCATAATTTTGTCCTGCTTCTTCTATGGTATGATCCTACTGTAAACAAAATCTACAAAGTAATAGGGAGGTAAAATTTCTATGAAGAAAAAATTACTGAGCGTACTTCTTACCACAGCAATGGTAGCTTCCATGCTGGTAGGATGCGGATCATCACAGGGGGCAGCAGAAAGTACGAGTACAAGTACAGATACGCAGGAGGCAGCACCGGCAGAGGATGCATCATCTGAGACCACTGATGCGGCAGCAGACACAGCAGCCGGCGGCGGAAAAGTTGGTGTGGCAATGCCTACCAAGGATCTTCAGAGATGGAATCAGGATGGCTCCAATATGGAAGCCCAGCTGAAGGAAGCAGGATATGAGGTAGATCTCCAGTATGCATCAAATGATATTCCGACCCAGGTATCTCAGATCGAGAACATGATCAACTCAGGCTGTGAGCTTCTGGTAATCGCTTCTATCGATGGTGATTCTCTTGGAACCGTTCTTGAGCAGGCAAAGGAAAAGAATATTCCGGTTATCGCTTATGACCGTCTGATCATGAACTCTGATGCTGTTACATATTATGCTACATTTGATAACTACATGGTAGGAACCAAGCAGGGTGAATACATCAAGGAAAAACTTGATCTTGACAATGCAGATGGCCCCTTCAATATTGAGCTTGTAACAGGTGATCCTGGTGATAACAATGCAAGATTCTTCTTCGGTGGTGCTATGGATGTACTTCAGCCTTACATCGATGCAGGCAAGCTTGTTGTTAAGTCAGGCCAGACAGATTTCGAAACAGTTGCAACAGCAAACTGGTCAACAGAAACAGCACAGTCCAGAATGGATGCTATCATTTCTGCAAACTATGCAGATGGAACCAAGCTTGATGCAGTTCTCTGCTCCAATGACTCTACAGCACTTGGTGTTACCAACTCACTGGAAGCAAACTACACAGGTGAGTGGCCGATCATTACCGGTCAGGACTGTGATATCGCAAACGTAAAGAATATGATCGCCGGCAAACAGTCTATGTCTATCTTTAAGGATACACGTACACTGGCATCCAAGGTAGTAGAAATGGTAGATGCAGTTATGAAGGGCGGAGAGGCACCTGTTAACGATACAGAGACCTATGATAACGGTACTGGTGTGATTCCTTCTTACCTGTGCGAGCCCGTATTCGCAGATGCAAGCAACTACAAGGAGCTGCTTGTTGATTCCGGATACTACACAGAAGCTGATTTACAGTAAAATAATTGGCAGGATGATTATGGCAGGTGGGTTCTTGCCCGCCTGCCAGTTTTATATCGGAAAATGATGGGAGCTGCCGGAGGCAGATTCCCCGGAGAAGGTATTTTAATTTTATAAATTGATTAGATCATGCGGAAACAGTAAGACTTGGGAGGGATACAGTTGGCAAAAATATTACTGGAAATGAAAAATATTACCAAGACATTCCCTGGCGTAAAGGCGCTTGACAATGTAAATCTGCAAGTGGAGGAAGGTGAAATCCACGCACTGGTAGGAGAAAATGGTGCTGGAAAATCCACACTTATGAATGTACTGAGTGGAATATACCCTTATGGAACCTATGAAGGGGATATTATTTACGATGGTGAGGTCTGTAAATTCAATACCATTAAGGACAGTGAGGAAAAGGGGATCGTTATTATCCATCAGGAGCTGGCCCTGATTCCTTATATGACAATTGGGGAAAATATGTTCCTCGGAAATGAACGGGGACATAAATATAAAATTAACTGGAACGAGACCAATGCACGGGCAGCGGAACTGCTTAAGACGGTAGGACTCCATGAAGGTCCGCAGACATTGATCAAGGATATCGGAGTAGGAAAGCAGCAGCTGGTAGAAATCGCAAAGGCACTGGCCAAGAATGCAAAGCTGCTGATCCTGGATGAGCCTACTGCGTCTTTAAATGAAACAGATTCCAAAGCACTTCTGGATCTGATGCTTCAGCTGAAGGAGCAGGGAATGACATCCATCATCATTTCCCATAAGCTGAATGAGGTTTCTTATGTGGCTGACAAGATCACAGTGATCAGGGACGGTTCCACGATAGAAACACTGGATAAGAAGGTGGATGAGATCTCAGAGGGACGGATCATTAAGGGAATGGTAGGACGTGAGATCTCCGACCGTTTCCCGAAGAGAGAGCCGCATATTGGTGATATCCGGATGGAGGTAAAGCACTGGAATGTATATCATCCGCTGTATTCAGAACGGAAGGTGGTGGATGATGTCAGCCTCAATGTGAGAAGGGGAGAGGTTGTAGGAATCTCAGGACTGATGGGCGCAGGAAGAACAGAGCTTGCTATGAGTCTGTTTGGAAAGAGCTATGGAGATAACATCAGTGGAGAATTATATATCAATGGAAAGGAAGTCCATCTGAACAACGTACAGGAAGCAATCAGGAACAAGCTTGCCTATGTTACGGAGGACAGAAAGGGAAATGGTCTGATCCTGAGCAACCCAATCAAGATCAATACCACACTTTCCAATCTGGATGAAGTCAGCAGCCATACTGTGATCGATAAGGATAAAGAATATAATGTGGCAGTTGACTACAAAGAAAAATTGAAAACAAAATGTCCGACGGTAGAACAGAATGTTGGAAACCTGAGCGGTGGCAATCAGCAGAAAGTACTTCTTGCAAAATGGATGTTTGCAGATCCTGATATTCTGATACTGGATGAACCGACAAGAGGAATTGACGTTGGTGCAAAATATGAGATCTATTGCATCATCAATCATCTGGTGGCAGAAGGAAAATCCGTCATCATGATTTCTTCAGAACTTCCGGAGATTCTGGGCATGTGCGACAGGATCTATATTATGAACGAAGGAAAAATGGTTGGAGAGCTGGCAGGAAGTGAGGCAACACAGGAACTGATCATGTCTCATATTCTTGGCACAGCAGGAAAGGAGCAAACAGCATGAGTAAAATAAAATCTGTGGATTTTGTTAAAAAATATACAATGATAATTGTACTGATCATAGTAACAGCATTCTTTGCCTGGAGAACAGGAGGAGCAATTCTGCTGCCCATGAATGTCAGCAGTCTGATCTCCCAGAATGCCTATGTATTTATCCTGGCAACCGGTATGCTGCTCTGTATCCTGACAGGCGGCAACATTGATCTTTCTGTTGGTTCCGTTGTCTGCTTCGTCGGTGCGATCGGTGCCATGCTGATGGTAAACATGAAGATGAACATGTGGCTGGCTATCCTGATCATGTTTGTTGTAGGAACACTGATCGGTGCATTCCAGGGCTTCTGGATCGCCTATGTCAGGATACCTCCCTTTATTGTAACACTGGCCGGCATGCTTGCCTTCCGTGGCTTAAGCAATGTTGTACTGGATGGTATGACAGTATCCATTAAGGACTGTACAACCTTTGTAAATCTGTTTGGCGGCGGTGCTGACTGCTACATACCGGATTTCTTCGGAAGTGGTTCCCTGAATATGACCTGTATCTTTGCCGGTGTCCTGGCAGCAGCAATCTACATTTTCATTCAGATCAAGGGAAGAATGGATAAGGTAAAGAAGGGTTATGAGGTAGAGGGTCTTACTTCTGTTATCGTGAAAATGGTGATCATCACAGTTGTCATTCTCGCTTTTACCTACAGACTGGCACAGCATAAGGGTATCCCGAGCGTCCTGATCTGGGTACTGATCGTTATCATGGTGTATGGTTATATTACCTCCAATACAACAGTGGGACGTTACTTCTATGCAGTAGGAGGAAATGAGAAGGCGACAAAGCTTTCTGGTATCAATACAAATAAGGTTTATTTCCTGGCATATATGAACATGGGCTTTTTAGCAGCTCTTGCCGGAATGGTAACAATCGCACGTATGACATCCGCACAGCCCACTTATGGACAGAACTACGAAATGGATGCAATCGGTTCCTGCTTTATCGGCGGTGCCTCTGCATATGGCGGAACAGGAACAGTTCCCGGTGTTATTGTTGGTGCAGTGCTGATGGGTGTGATCAACCTTGGTATGTCCCTGATGGGTGTAGACCAGAATATGCAGAAGGTAGTAAAGGGTCTTGTACTTCTGGCAGCAGTTATCTTCGATGTAGTATCCAAACGTGGTGGAAAATTAA
>ERZ1026850.446-NODE-446-length-25854-cov-6.346331_pt1 | contig 25854 bp, 18 predicted proteins | sample MGYA00380155_ERZ1026850 | MGnify/ENA primary metagenome ERZ1026850 (study PRJEB33269, sample SAMEA4719791) | human gut metagenome | biome: human-associated habitat; feature: organic feature; material: feces | place: Cameroon | collected 2013-10 ... | reverse complement strand
CTAATAAATCAAGAACTATAAACCGTCCAATCTTTGGGGGTCACATCAATTTTGGGCTCGTCGTGCGTGGAAAACGTTTTAGTGCGCACGAGGCGGTACGGATTGCCATACGAAAAAAGCCCCTCACAAATGTGAGAGGCTTTTTTGCGGTGCGGATGGGGCTCGAACCCACGACCCCGGGCGTGACAGGCCCGTATTCTAACCAGCTGAACTACCGCACCAGGAGTTGCTGTGTTTGGTGTTTTTCTCAAACGCGAATGCAAAGTTAGGTATTTTTTCTTAACCTGCAAGTGTTTCGCATAAAAATTTTATAAAAAATGCATATAAAACGATACTTCGGTATGATACCAAAAAAGCGGCCAGAAGCTACTCTGACCGCTTTTTTAGATGGAAGCAAAACGGAATTATTTGATTTCGATTACTTTATGAGCCTCGCTCGGCTGAACTTTGACGACTTTCGGGATATTTACCTTGAGAACGCCATTTTCTACCTGAGCATTGATCTTTTCCTTGTCGGCGTCATCCGGCAGAAGCATTGTCTGCTGGAATTTGCTGTATGAGAACTCGCGACGGAGATAATGTCCGTTCTTCTTCTCACCATTGTTCTCCTGTTTCTTTTCCATATTGATGACCAAGTCACCATTCTCATCAAGAGTAACCTTGAAATCTTCCTTAGTCATTCCTGGAGCTGCAAGTTCGATGTCGTAGCTCTTCTCGTTTTCTAATACGTTGATTGCCGGAGCTGTGGCATTGGACCTTTCCATCCATTCATTGTCAAAGAAATCATTGAAAATACTTGGTAACCAATTCTGGTTAACTGTTCTTCTTGAAGGTACCATAATTAAAATCTCCTATTTTTAAATTTTTACTATTCTGTTTTCCGGATTCCTTCCTTTGCTGCCATCTCTTGTCGAGACTCTGCATCGGTTGGAATCCCGCCCCGTCTTTCAGGCGGAACGACTGGAGTATAGTCAATCTGTGTGCCGATTATGAAAAAAGTCCTAAAGGTTGACATAATGGCGCGTATGTGGACAAAATGGCATAAAAACATTGTCAAAATGTCTGATGTTCCCACATGCTTCGGGAAAATGATGTATATTTGCGGACTAAATCAATCGAGTATGCCGGACAGCGGAAATATCATCATAAAGGGGGCGAAAGTCAATAACCTCAAGAATATTACAGTAGAGATACCACGCAACAAGTTTACTGTAGTGACAGGTATTTCCGGCTCTGGAAAATCATCATTGGCATTCGACACCTTGTTTGCTGAAGGGCAGAGGCGTTTTGCGGAAAGTCTCTCTTCATACGCCAGACAATTCCTGGGCAGGATGTCCAAGCCCGACGTGGAGGCCATTGAAGGCATACCGCCGGCTATCGCAATAGAGCAGAAGGTCAATACCAGAAATCCTCGCTCAACTGTGGCTACCACGACGGAAATCTACGATTATCTCCGGCTTATATTCGCCAGAATCGGGCGGACGTTTTCTCCGATAAGCGGTGTGGAGGTAAAGTGCCATAGTGAAAACGACGTAATGGCATATATTCTCGGCTGTAAGGAGCCTTCATCGGTGTACTTGCTGGCCGATCTGGATTGGGACAAGCGCAATGACAAGGTGGAGACTCTCCTGGCATTGAAAGAAGAAGGTTATTCTCGTCTTTACTCTCCTGAGCAGGGACAATTGCGCATTGACGATGTCGTCAGGGATGCCGAGTCCGGAAATTATCCTGCGGGATTGCTGCTGATGGTGGACAGAATGAAGCTTCCTGCGATGAATAACAGCCTGCCGGTCATGCCGGACGGCTCGGAAATGCCGCAGAACGAGTGGGAAGACATGCGCACAAGGCTTCATTCTTCGATTGCAACGTGTTTCAGCAGGGGAGACGGGACAATGTTCGTGAAACGTGACTCTGCATCCGGAGATGCTGATATCCAGAAGTTTGTGAACAGATTTGAGGCTGACGGCATGACATTCCATGAGCCGGATGAATATATGTTCAGCTTCAACAGCCCTCTCGGGGCATGTCCGGTATGCGGAGGACTTGGCAAAATCATCGGCATCAGCGAAGATCTGGTGATTCCGGACAAGACCAAAAGCATATATGACGGGGCCATCGCCTGCTGGAAAGGTGAAAAGATGGGATGGTTCAAGGACCATCTTGTCAATGTCGCCGGGAAGTACAATATCCATGTCTTCGAACCGTATTGCAACCTGTCCGAGGAGGTCAAGGCGCTGATATGGGACGGGCACAAGGCCGCTACCGAGGAAGAGTCCCTGATAGGTATCAATGAATTTTTCAAATGGGTGGAGGCGAACCGCTATAAGATACAGTACAAATATCTTTTGAACCGTTTCTCCGGCCGTACGGTCTGTCATGAGTGCAAGGGCAGCCGTCTGCGCAAGGATGCCTTGTACGTGAAGGTTGGAGGAAAGAATATATATGAGTTGCTCTGCATGAATGCGGCGGAACTGCTTGACTTCCTGAAGAACATCAAGTTGACCGCGTATGAAAAGTCAGTTGCAGGCAAGGCGATAGACGAAATCAAGTCAAGGCTCCAATACATTGCCGATGTGGGGCTGGGTTACCTTACGTTGAACAGGGCGTGCAACACCTTGTCCGGCGGTGAGAGCCAGCGCATCAATCTCGTGACAGCTCTCGGAAGTTCGCTCGTCGGTTCAATGTATATTCTGGATGAACCGAGTATCGGACTCCATCCGCGTGATACTGAGAAACTTATAGGCGTACTCAAACGCCTGCGTGACATAGGGAATACTGTCGTGGTCGTGGAGCATGATGAAGAAATCATCCGGGCTGCCGACATGCTGATTGACATGGGGCCCCTGGCCGGTGTCAATGGCGGTGAGGTGGTTTTCCAAGGGAAAGTCGTGGATGACATGCCTTCCGACGTGGTGGACAAATCCCTGACACTGCAATATATAACTGGCAAGCGCCAGCGCGTCCAACGTGAAAAACGTTCCTGGAATTACTATGTCGGTGTCGACGGGGCCATGGAGCATAACCTGAAGGATGTCAACGTGAAATTTCCGCTGGGAGTCCTGACGGTCGTCTCCGGTGTCAGCGGCAGCGGAAAGTCTTCGCTGGTAGGGGACATATTGTATCCGGCGCTGTATCGCCATATCAATCAGACCGGTACTCTTCCCGGAACATTCAGGGGCCTGTCCGGCAACATCGACAGGGTGTCCGCCGTGGAATATGTGGACCAGAATCCGATAGGGAAGAGTTCCCGTTCCAATGCCGTTACGTATCTGAAAGTCTATGACGATATCAGAAAGCTGATGAGCGAGCAGCAGTTTGCCAAGCTCAACGGTTTCACTCCTTCATATTTTTCATTCAATCAGGATGGAGGCAGGTGCTCCGAGTGTCAAGGTGAAGGCTTTGTCCATATCGGCATGCAGTTCATGGCCGATGTGACCATGGTCTGCGAGGCGTGCGGCGGAAAACGCTTCAAGCCTGAGATCCTGGAGGTCAGATACCAGGGCAAGAACATTGACGATATCCTGAACATGAGCGTGGACGAGGCGATCGCCTTCTTCAACTCGCAGAAAGAAGCTGAGGCACAGACTATAGCACGGAAGCTTCAGCCGCTTGTGGATGTCGGTCTTTCATATATCAAGCTCGGACAGAGCAGCAGTACATTGTCCGGAGGAGAGAGCCAGCGAATCAAACTGGCATATTTTCTTTCCATGAACGATACCTCAGTCCGTTCCGATTCCCGCCGGATATTGTTCATTTTCGATGAGCCTACCACCGGTCTTCATTTCTATGATGTGGAGCGGCTGCTGAAAGCTTTCGACGCCCTTTTGGCGAAAGGCCATTCCGTAGTCGTGGTCGAGCACAATATGGATGTCATCCGTGCCGCGGACTGGATTATCGAACTTGGTCCGGAAGCCGGTGATTTCGGAGGCAAGGTTGTCTTCGAAGGCACTCCTGAAGATTTGGCCGCGTCAGGAAAGACATATACAGCTAAATATTTGAAATCAAACATATCACATGATTAATACAGCGTGCCCTATTGACGCCGTCGTTGCATGGGATGAATCCTTTGTGCCTGATGCCTTGTTTTGTTGACAAATTTACTAAATTTGTGGTGGAACAAGAAACTATATTCATAGAGTGAAACAATACGTCCGGACTCGCTGGTCAGACAATCTGACAGTTGGAGATGGTAATTAAAGACACTTGCCCATGAGAATTGCATATTGCATTCATTCACTTCATCTTTTCGGCGGAATCGAAAGGGTGCTGAGCATAAAGGCTAACTATCTTGCCGATGTTTATGGCTATGATATCCATATCATTACAGCGGACTTGAAAGGCCGGGCCACGCATTTCGCTCTCAGTGACAAGATTACGCTGCATGATTTGGGAGTAAGCGAGAAGTTCATGCTGCATGCCTACGGGAGGCGGCTGAACAAGATTCTGTGCGAGATACGTCCGGATATCTGTGTCTCGGTCGGCGGCCGGGATATTTTCTGTCTGCCTTCATGTACCGACGGCAGTATAAAAGTTTCCGAATTCCATTTCTCCCATGACAAATATGCAGTCAAATACGGCGGGTCTTTCTTTGGGAATATCTATGCTCGTTTCCGTATGAGGCGGATTGAAAAGGTTGCTGCGAAACTGGACAAGTTCATCGTGCTTACCAAATCGGACAAAAAGGACTGGGAACCATTTGTGCCGAATGTGACCAGTATCTATAACCCGTTGACTTTCAAGTCTGAAGAGGTTGCTGCTTTGGATAATGAGAAGTGCATTGCAATCGGCAGGCTTGAATCTCAGAAGAACTTCAGGGACTTGGTTGCCGCATGGAAATATGTGGCTGAAGAATATCCGGATTGGGTTTTGGAGATTTATGGCAATGGAAGTCTGAAGGAATCATTGCAGAAACAGATTACAAGTCTGGGTCTGGACCTCCAGGTAAGGCTCATGGGCAGCAGCAGTGACATCCGTTCGAAGATGCTTGACAGCTCATGTCTTGTTATGAGTTCTGCATACGAAGGATTCCCGATGGTGCTTCTGGAGGCTGTAGAGACAGGTTTGCCTATGGTCAGTTATGATTGCCCTAAGGGTCCGGCCGAGATTATCATTGACGGAAAAAGCGGATATCTCGTGAAGCCTGGTGATGTCGAGGGGCTGGCCAGGAGGGTGTGCGATGTCATTTCCGATGCTGGCAGACGCAAAGAATTCGGAGCCATGGCGAAGGAAACAGCCGCGCAATACAGCATTGACAAGATTATGGAACAATGGAAAACTCTGTTCGAAGGGCTCATCGCAAAGTAGCCGTCTCCAAGTCCTGGTCAAATTTTTTTCAGGTCGCTGAATCGCGTAGAACGGGTATTTCAATGCCGATTTCAATGTCGTGATTGGCTGGAAGAACGTCTCGGCCTTCGCTGATGAAGCCGAGACATAGTCGTTCTATTTCCAGAGGAATTTGATGTAATCTTGTTTAGGTCTGCGTTTTTCCTTAGGAGGAAGAGTCATATAGTCCCCGAACATCTTTGACAAAATCTTGTCATAGCGTGCGGGGGCTTTGAATTTTCTGCCCTCGAATTCCACATCTGTGTAGTCCGAGAAATCGTCCGCATCGAAATACTCATTCGGATTCTCCGGATCCGCCAATTGTGACAAGTGATTGAAACGCTTATTGCTATTGCCTAGCGAAATGATTTCATGTATATAACCTACGATATCTACAGGCTGCTGTTGTGCATACCTTGGGTTCAAAGCCTTTATGGTATTGGCCCAAATCTGGCGCAGAAGAGAAAATTTTTCAATCTTTCCGGCGTGGATTTTTCTTATTCGGGAGTTGTACTTTTGCAGCAGATACAATCCACCATAATATCTTTGGAACTCCATCTGGTCATCAGGAACCTTGTCTATCGGGAATACATCGATCCATACTCCTGTCTTTATACTCCTTCCATGCCATGGAATATATGACCTGGTCAAAGTCCTGGTCGTTTCGCAGACTCTGCCGAATGCGATGAAGCAATCAGGAGTGTTGCTGCTGTCCACGAATATGAAATTGTCGGACTTGTATATTTCGCGGAAACGGTTATAATCTTCTCTGGGCATGATTATGTCAATGTCGTCATCCCATGGAATGAACCCCTTGTGTCGTATTGCGCCCAGCAATGTTCCGTATGCCAATGAATATTTTATTCCCTCTTTTTCGCAGAAATCTGCTACGTCTGAAAGTATTTCTAAACTAAAATCCTGTAATTCTTTGTGCGTAAGTCTTTTCATGCCGGAATATTATACTAATTTATATAAATTCTCTCCATTGATGTACCTGTCTTGAATATCAGTCATGGCCAATATTTCTTTATCTGACAGGATTACTGATGCGTTTTCCGGAGATAATATGTTTGTAATGAATTCTCTGATTTCGTATCTCAAGCCTTCTCCCATGAATGGCAGGAAGCATTTTTTGTTCTTGTTCTGGTCTTCAAATCTGAATTCGAAGTAGTCAGTTTTCCACCATGGAGCCGGAACATAGACATAACCATGTGTGCCGGAAATGACCATATTGCCTTCAGTCTTGGCGCCGAGCCCTACCTGGAATGACGCAGTGGCGGAATCGAAACGGAATACAGCTTTCGTATAGATATCCACTTCGTGCTTCATTTTGGAGTAGAAATTGATATTTCTATATTCAGTCCCGAGCAATTTCAGGATAGGGAGGATTGGGAAACATGCGTTCTCGCTCATGCTGCCTCCATATCTGGTGCTTTTCATCTTGTCGGAATTTTCATCGGTTATCGTAGTTACTGACGCATTGATGTCCACGATATCTCCGATAGCTCCGGATTTAAGCATGGAAACAAGATGTCTGAATGCAGGGCAATATGCGGTTTTATGTGCGACCATAAGAATCAGTCCATTGTCTTCAGCCAATTTCAGCAACTCTTCAGCTTCTTTATTTTTCAATACGAACGGAGTCTCGCACAATACATGTTTTCGTGCTTCCAGTGCATCCTTTACATATTGATAATGAGTGTAGTGCGGTGTCGCTACATAAACGGCATCGCAATTCTCCAGAAGCTGTTTGTAAGATTCTGCAGCTACGGGAACATCATTGGCCTCGCAGAAATTGCGGCATTCGTCATGGTCAATGCTGTAAACTGCTGAAATAGTAACGCATGATACGAATTTGGATTCAGGTATGAATCGTCTTGCAATGCTTCCGGCACCGGCTATTCCGATTCTGATGTTCTGCTCATTGCGGATTTGCGTGCTGGAAATGCCTTCTGTGCGAGGAAGATAAACTACTTTGCAGAATTCATTTAAGTAGTCGAATTTTCCTTCCCAGTCGGAACCGATTGCAAAAATATCCGCACCATATTTCTGTATGTCATCTATCTTTTGTCCGTGGTATTCCTCGATTATGATTTTATCGGCATAGCCAGTCTTCTTGACAGCCTCGATCCTTTCGACAAGGCTGTCATGTGTGTTCAGCTTGCCTCGTTCAAGATCGAAATTATCCGTGGTTATTCCTACAATCAGATAGTCACCAAGTTCCTTGGCACGTCTGAGAAGATTGATGTGCCCCTGGTGAAGCAGGTCGAAGGTTCCGTATGTGATAACTTTTGTCATTGCTGTTCTTCCGTTTCCAGTTCGTGGATATGTTGTGCCAATTCTCTCAGCTCATCGTCGGACTGGAGTCCCATGTGTGAGATTCTGTAAAAACCCGGGATTGATCCTGGCATGATGTAAGTGTCGTATTTTTCTATCAATCCGCGGAATACATTTCGTTTTTCCGTATCCTTGGTCTGAATCGCTGTTATCGCGGCAGAAGGGCGTTCTGCAGGCATTGCCCAACCATATTTACGACATTCTTCGCGGAACACTTCTGCGCGGTGATGGACTTCTTGGATATTCTGATTTTCACCACCTTGAGCTTCGAGTTGCTTTAGTCGTGCGTGCAACTGCAAATAAATTGTTGTTGCAGGACTGAAAGGAGTTTGTCCGCGTTTGAGATTGTCGAGGTTTTCTTGGAAATCCCAGTAATAACCATTGTGCGCGAATTCATATCCGTTAAGTCTGGAGCTCAGGAACACTATGGACAGACCTGGAGGGACGTTCAGACCTTTTTGCGTGCTGGTGACGCAGATGTCGATTCCCAGTTCATCCATATTCAGATTTTCTGCCAGGAACGAACTGATTACATCTACTACGAGTGAGATATTGTGCCTGTGGCAGATTTCCGAAATTTTAGTCAGGTCGTAGAGAACACCGGTAGAGGTCTCGTGGTGCTGGCAGAGGAAAACGTCCGGCTGTTCAGTCTCGATGGTCTTCTCAAGCAGCTCGTAATCAATATCTTTTCCAAATGCAATCTGGAAATCAATTGCAGGAACATTGTAATTGTAGTATTTGCATAATGAAACCCATCGTTTTCCGAAAGATCCGCCGTTTATGACAATGGCTTTTTGCTTCGTGCTGATGTAATTCTCGACAATTGCAGCCATGGCTCCTGTTCCGGATCCCGTATATATGATTGTTTTTCCGTCTTTGCAGTGAATCAGGTCTAACAGGATTCGTTCGGATTCTAAATTTATGGTGGAGAACTCATCTGTCCTCATATAAGGAATCGGTTCCGCTCCTATTTTGGCAATACAAGTGTCGATATTGCCGGGAAATACGTAAGATAACATTATTGTTGTGTATTATATGTCACTAATTTACTACTTTTGTATTAATATCTCATATATATTTGTATTAATATCTCATATATAAATGACAAAACACACTAAAATGTTGCATGCAGTTTTGTGCTTTTAGGTGTTTTTAACGATTTGAGTATAGTTTTTCGTTAAATTATTAAAAATATAGGAAATGGTTCAGCTGTCCAAGCCGCAAATTCATTCGGTGTTGTTGGAAATACTGAAAGTAGTTGACAAATTTTGTAAAGAGAAGGGACTCCGTTATTCCATAGCTTACGGGACTCTTCTCGGAGCAGTACGTCATAAGGGTTTCATTCCATGGGACGATGATATCGACATCCTCATGCCCCGTCCGGATTTTGAGCGTTTTGTATCGGAATTTGGTAAGGAACCGGGAGCGAGATACCGCTGTTTATATAACACGGAGAACGAGAACGAGCGTTTCATGCATTTCTTTGCCAAAGTTCATGATTCCTGGACGGTGAGTCATCAAGGAGACTTTGTGAAATATCGTTTCGGCCTGAATATCGATGTCTTCCCGGTGGATGGCAAGCCTGAAGACGTGAATGTCCAGAAAAAAATGGAACGCATGTTGTCAACTTGTTCCCATCGTCTGAATATTTGCGGCACAAAATTCCGTCTGCTCAATATCCATCAGCCGTTGATTCCAAAGATTTCCGCTCATCTGCATGGTGAGCAGTACTGGTTGGACAAGATGCGCAAGACCATGAGCCAATATGATTTTGACAAATGTGCCATGTCCGGTGCCGTTTCAGTGCGTTATAATGGCTTGAGGGAGATATTCGACAGGAGCATGTTCGAGAATTATACCGAACTGGAATTCGAGGGTTTTCGTTTTTCCGCCTTTTCAGAATGGGATAAGTTCTTGAAGCAGCAATATGATGACTACATGCAGCTTCCTCCTGAGAATAAACGCAGGACTCATAACATAACAGCCTATGTTAAAGACGGTTATAGTATTTCTGAACTGTAGCATGACTTTCCGCTGACATTCTGGACAAACTTTACTATGTTTTGGCCGGAACTGTCGGCGGGTATATCAGACATTCTTTCACCTTCTACCGAGCCTTTGCCGGTGGGTTTGAATTCATGGAAGATGTCTCCCGGCTCTTCCGAAAAAGTTTGTCCGGCATCAGCACTGAACAAGGCATGCCAGCATACAGGTTCCATGATTGAAGTCCCGTCATCCAACATAGTCTCCCGATAACTTTTCAGAATCAATTCCGAACTGCCGTCTTCTGCAATGTTTTTGTCAGCGAGGAGGATATATTGTAGATTTACAATACTCTTTCGGCTTTTACCGGTCTCTATGCAGGAATCTTTTAATTTTATGAAAGCTTCCAACGGCAGGTCGAACATGGTAATCGTGTTCCTTCTGAATTCCGTGGCATCCGGTACCAGATACAGGTAATGTTCCCCGTTGCATGTGTTTAGCTGAAAAGCCAGCCCCGTATGTCTGCCGGGCGGCACGACGATGTAAAAGTCTTTGGACTCAGTTGTCAGTTCCGGTAGCGCATCGCTGCAATCCAGGCTCGTGATCTGTCCTATCTTGGTCTCTTCCTGTGTTCCCGTTTCCCATTCCGCCCCTGTCGCGGCAGAATAACGGCACATCCTCTTGCCGATGTCTTGGATGGATCCGACATTGATGCTGCTTATGGAGTGTGGGGCCGGCGCATGTAGCCGCAATTTGAGCAGGCTGCATACCCCGTTGAATGACATTTCATGTTTGTTGCTGATGCCGACCATAGGCCAGGAGTCCTTTCCGATTCCACCTTCCCGGTAATGCTGTACCTCCGGAATGCTGAAAGTGATGCTGCCGTTCTGATATTCGGCATTTGCCGGATATATGGCGGTATATATACCGGAACATGCCGGATGAGGATTTCCCATAATGCTTTCATCGTGCCTGAATCTTGCAGTGCGGCATTCCCCGTCATCCGTGACATAGATGCTGCCGGGCTGCTGTTCCGTTCCTCCGAACACAATTATCCTGTCCCCGCTTTCCCATAGGACAGGGTATGAGCCGTTTCCTTCTCCCAAATGTACTCGACACGCTACTTCGCCTTTCAGGTGCACAATAAAGTCTTGATTTTCAGGATTCAAGTCTGCTCCTTTACGTGTACATCCTCCCGCAAGGAGCAGCATGAATCCACAGATGATCATATATACTATATTCATGGTTGTGAAATTTTTCCGATATGACGTCAAAACGCTTCGATAGTCCAGTTCTGCGGCAGTTTTTCCCGTATGCGGCTGTCGACGATCCCGTCTTTTGCGTACAAGCATCCTGCTTTTTGAGTTTGTGAAAACATCCTGTCGACATGGAGTTCCGCATTCATTGCAGTCATATTCATGCGTACGGTATGCAGTTCGTTGCAGTATTCGAACATGCTATACATTTGGGTTACATTGCTTGTGTCGAAGTTCGAAAGATCCAATTCCGATACGGCGCTGCCTGAAAACATGAGTGACATATTGGTGACATTTGAAGTCCTCATACCCGACAAGTCGATATGTTTCAATGAGCTGCAGTTCATGAACATTGAACCCATATTCTTTACGTTGTCGGTATAAAACTCCGACAGGTCCAGATGTTCAAGTGCTCTGCAGCCGCATAGAAAATAATCCAACGACCCGGCCTTGCTGGCATCGAAGTTCTTGAGGGTCAGCGTCTTCATTGAAGAACAATCTTGAAACATCCCATATAAGTTTCCGTCATCTGCGCAACTGAAATTGGCGATGCTTATCGATTCTGCCTCGCATCTATAGAACATCATATAGGCGTTTGTCAGGTTTGGAGCATTGAAATCGTTGAGGGTTATGGATTTCAATGAACTGCAGTTTTCAAACATTGACCTGGCCATCTCCAGACTTTGGGCGCTGAAATTCGCCAGGTCCAAAGCCGAAAGGGAAGTGCAGTTCTCAAACATATAGCCCATACTCTTGACTGCCTGTGTGTGGAAACTGGAGAGGTCCAGTTCTGTGAGGGAACTGCAATTGTTGAACATCCTTTCTATGCTTCCGACCTTGTCCGTGCTGAAATGTCTCAAATCCAGATTTTTCAAATTTTTGCAATCATTGAACATGCTTGCCATCTGTGTGCAGTTTGCCGTATTGAAACTGGATAAATCTATGCTTTCAAGTTTTGTACATCTGGCGAACATTCCTCCCATATTTTCCGTATTGGAGGTGTTGAAATTCCTGAGGTCCAATGATTCAAGACTTTCGCATATTTGGAATATTCCGCCCATGTCCTTTGCCTTTACGGTGTTGAAACTGGTTAAATCAATGTCCTTGAGGGAATTGCAGGAACAGAACATGGAATTCATGTTTGTAACGTTGGAAGTATCGAAGCTTGAAAGGTCCAATGTCTCGAGTTTTCGGCAACTATAGAACATGTTGCTCATGTCTGTAACTGAGTTTGTCATAAACCCTGTCAGATCAAGCCGTTCGAGCGAGCTGCAATTGAAGAACAGACTGGACATGTCTGTGACCTTGTCCGTCTGAAGAGAGGCGATATCCACTGACCTGAGCGCATAGCAATACTTGAACATGTTTTTGATATTTTTCAGTTCCGGGGTGTTTACCTCACCGAAAACGCAGGTTTCCAAATGCTTGCAGTTCTGGAACATGCTTTCCATATTAGTTATCCCGGAAAGATCGGCGTGTGAGAAGTCTGCGGTCGTCAAGTATTCCTCGGCAGCCCAGTAGGCGATGCTGAACATATTGTCCAGTGTAGTTGCGGTATTGCTTAACCGTAGTTTTACGACATGTCGTCCGGGCTCGGGGAATACATGGCCCACGCGTATATTGTCATATTTTTCCGGAACGAATTCTTCAGTACCGTCTTCATATATGACTGACAATAGAGCATGATCTTTTGAGTAGCATACGTTATGCCTCTCATCGGCTTTGAATGTGTCGTATGTGAGAACAAGCACGTTGGTGTATTGCGCGATACGGAGGTCCTTTTCTTTCCCGCTGTCATCCTGTTTCAGTTTTACCAGGCATACCCTGTCAATGTTGCTGGGTGATATGGAATATTGCAGCAGGTCTCCGGCGATGTCACCATCACCATGCGTCGTGAATTCCGTGAACATTTCAGGTACCGTGCTTCCCCATGTGGCTCCGTCGTCTGTGCTGAATGTAGCCGTCCATGGAAGGCTTTTCATGCTGCTCTGGCCATCCGAATAGCTGGCACCCACGTAACTTTTCACCAAAGTCGAACCTGAGCCGCCTTCCTTGAAGACATAGATGGATTTTTCCTCACATTCAAGTCCGTATCCCAGTTCCGTCAATGCGTGGTGTTTGTCTCCATCCGTCACATCTTCCATGCTGCCGCCATGGAACTGTGCCAGGTCGAGATTGACGGTAGTGATGGCAGAACGCTCTATTTCAAGCACTTCGTCCATGCGATATGTCTTTTTGTCCGGGCCTTTTGTTTCCAGTTGGATCTTGAACCCGCTATAATTTCCAGGCGGCAAGACAATGTAGAAGTCTTCCGGCTCAGGCGATAGTGCGACGCCGTCACATGAAAGTGTTATGCCGTGTCCTGTTTCGCTGTCCGGATTGTTCCATGTCACGTCAGTTCCTTCGAATGTCGCAATCGGACCGGCGAGCCCCTTATCCGCTGCGACCTTTATTGAACTCAATCTTATGTCTTGTTCGAGAGTGTTCAACTGCAGCCTGAGAATGCCGCACACGTTTCGGAAGGTCAGTTCTCTGGAAGTCGCTCCGGCAATCATCGGCATTGTTCCGGAACTGATGCTGTTTTTTCTATATGTCTGGTTTTCAGGTATATTGATTGTGTGCTTGCCGTCTGTAAACTTGTAGGCATCCGCCGGATAAAGTGCCGTCAGTGCTGTATTTTCAGGAGGCATCTCATTGCCCTCCAAACCGCTGATGAAACGGAATTCAGCCACATCGCAGCCCTGTTCCTGCGTCTCGTAATAAGAAGTCGCCGGCTTTCCGGATGGAGCGATTATGATCCTGTCTCCCTTTTCCCAGAGCAGGGGATATGTCTCATTTGACAAGACCTCTCCCAGACATGTCCTTGTCTTGATGCCCGCATCTGTCCGGGCTGTAAAGCTATAATTCTGATTTGCAGCTTTTTCCTGCAATGCTTCATTGGTACATGCCGGAAGCATTGAAACTGCAATCAATGTGAAAACTGTAAGTCTTTTCATGGTATGTAATCATTTTCAGTCGTGTTGTCTTCGGACCTTTCGTCCATGTAGTATGTATTTCCCGGAATCATAGGCTCCGTGGCCGCGGCAGTAATCCTGCCGGCTATATATGATATCTTGTACGTATAGAGAAGCCCTCCTTCCAGCCGCGTACCGGAAAGTGGAATGTTTCCTTTTATCCGCCTTCCTTGGTCATTTACAATGATTTCCAACTCAGCAGCGGACTTGTCAGGTATCTCTTGCGGCGGGAACATGAACGGTTCGGCAAGACCTGAACTCCGGAATGTACCTGGCCCGATTCCCAGGCTCCATGTCCCGGAAACCATATCATAGCTTCCGTTCCCTATAATCCCGGAAGCACGGACTTCTTCAATTTCTGCATTTTCCGAAAAATCGCCTCCTTTGACAATCCTTATACCTGCCAGAATATGTCGGAAATTCAATTCTGCGACGCCGTCCTCCCTGATGTCTTCTGCCACCTGGATATCAATATGCTGTCCGGCATTGACTGAAGCAATATATTGAATTTCAGGAACTTCTCCGGCAGAGGATATTGTCATGAACTCGTTCGGGGCGTCGGGTGCTACGTATGGCATATATGCATAGAACCTTAGCTGCATCCCTGGCATCCAATAGATCACGTCATCTGTTTTCCATATTCCGCCTTCCGCCGATACTCTGGTATTCCACATGTAGTCAGCCGAATATGGCTCCTGATTTCCCAAGTGCACGGAAAGCCCGAACACGAAGTCATTGTCAGTTGCGTAATCACCGAAGCCCGCGGCTTTCGTCTTTACGGCAATGACGGCGCACGAATCCTCCGGCAGCGCCTGTGGCAGAACGCTGCATGACAATATGAAACAGCATACTGCCATCCATGTAAATATCTTTCTCATACCGTTCATTTCAATTGATGACGATTACGGCCATTGCGGCATCACTTACGGGAGCCCCGGCTTCGATGTAAACTATGCCGCTTCCTTTGTTCTTCAGCTGAAGCGTGACGCCATGTCCGTCCCTGTCCATCGTATAGTCATATAGCCCGCGGCTCTTGTCATATTCCAATTCCTCCTGGCCGAATGTCAACCTGGCTCCGGCAGGGTTGGTTTCTGCCCACAAATGAACTTTGTCCCCGACTTTTCCTTCAATGTAATTTCCCGGATGAAGCTTTATGCTGGTCGTTCCGTATGCCGCCAGTCCGCTTTTGTCCACTCTCCATGAACTTTCCGGGACCCCGGCTCCTATCGGCTTGACAGTCAGGTGATAGTGGCAATTCCTCTCCACATCGAAGTTTGACGGACTCTCTCCGAGATAGAATCTGTATGTCAGATATTCTTCCGGTCTGCTGTATAGCGAATCCGACTTGTACTCAATCTTCATTTCGATATAGGAACAGACTTCGGACAATGCATCGGAAAGGTCCAATACCTTGTCGGCTTCCGTTTTGGCGCCAGGAAGAAGGTTTCCCTGCATGTTTTCCAGCATATAGACGTCCACTTCCCGGCTTACACCGGCAGTCTCGTCAATGTTGAGGTCATCCGTCTCTGCATACCGTTTCATGAATCCCTGTCCGAATATGTCTCCTTTGCCTTCTGCCTTGCTTTTGGCAAACATGTTCGCCGATTTCGGACATCCTCCGATTCGTATGCTCCTGACATTGAATCTGACATTCTTTTTCAATGCCCTGCGGTCCACGGAAACCGATATCCGCGACATCAGCCTTTCCATTTTCACGACAATGCTGTTCTTCTCATTGCTGACTTTTACTTTTCCGCTGCTGCCGCTCATCGGTATGCCCCTGCTGTATTCATCCGGATACGACATGTAGTACCGGAACTTGTTCAGGTCATCAATATCGTTTATATCATTGATCCTGAAGCCCACGTTGGCACATGCGAAAACCTGTAATTCCGTGTTGAGGATACACCGGATGTTGCAGAATACCATATTGCCGTCGATCTGAAGACCTGATCGTTGCAGATATCGGGATTCTTCCAGAATTCCGTTTTCATCGAATATGAATACATTCAGATCGCTGATCTTGTTCTCTTCCGGGTCGTAGGTTCTGGTATGCAGGATTCCCGGGCTGAATGCTATGGAAACCATGCCGTATTCAGGTGTAGTTGTCGTTCTGCTGCATGCTGCCGACAGCATACATAGAATCATGTATGTAATATGCTTCTTCATAGTATCTTGATTGTCAGAAAGTTATTGTCCGTCGCTCCTTGTCTTTCCAAGGCTTGATCTGGAAGTTGCATTGGACTTCCTGCATTTCTATTGCGTTGTCAGGATCATTGACACCGCGCCTTGTCAATGTGATGTCATAGGTGTACGAGCGGTTACGCGCTAGTCCGTTGCTCTCTTCGTCGCTCCATAGTCCGCGATTGATATTCAGAGGATAATATGTTTTCTTGCCATCGAGTTCACCCTCGATCACCAGACGTGTGAAAGGCGTTGCCAGCCCCTCTTCTCTGACAATGTTTTCGTAACAATAGAGCTTTATTTCCGGGTAGACTACGGACTCGCCTATATCCGTCATCTCATTGTAGATTAGGCATTTGCCCTCAAATTTGCGAATGTCCTCATCTGAAAGATGACCATGATTCAGTAGGCTTTCAGGTGCAGCAGGCGCTTTCCCGATGTATGGCATCCTGCCACTGACATTGGTCAGATACACTTTTACGTTTTCCAGCATTTTTCCGGCATAAGGCCGCAGGTGGAAGTCGCAGCTGATGCTGTTCAATACAATTTCACACAGCAGCGGTTCCATCACGATTTCTGAATATCTCCCGTTCCCGGCAGAGACCTTTCCTTCTCCGCTCATTATGGGTGAATCGGGATTGTCCGACTGTAGTTCTGCATGCAGACCTCCAAGATCTTCGTATGAACGTATCTTTCTGCATTCTTCATCTGTAAGACGGGCATTGGCAATCGCCACGACGATTTTCTTTCCTTGTCTTGAGGCGCATTCCACTGTTCCGCTTCCTGCTGAATCCAGGTGCTGCCAAGAGTCGAGTTTTCTGAGCCTGTCATCGTTGAAGAAGAATACGTCCAGCCCGGAAATCTTGTCTACGTCAGCAGATTTGAGGCAGACAGTGCACTCCTTCAGATCTGTATCTTCAAACGCGTCTCCGTGTCGATTGCAAGAATAAAAGGCCGGCAGGGAAGATAGCAAGATAAACCAAACGGCCAGAATGGCCAAGGGATGATTGTTTAGGGTTAAGCAAGGTCTTGTTTTGTGTCGCCGGCCTTTCAATATGAGTCTTTTCTTTTCCATTGTATCGAGTTTTTTCGAAGGCAAAGGTATTCCGACGTTTTCATATTTTAATGGAAATGTGGACTTACGCATGTCACATTTTTATGATTTTTATGTAATGTGACAAAATTGAAATAGATAAAAAATCGATATTTAACACCACTATCCACATACAAAAAAGCCGTCTGGAACTGCTTCCAAACGGCTTTTTCTAATTATAAGATGGAGATTAACCTCCAAAATTGTCATAAAGGACATTCTCAGGTGGAACTCCAAGGCTGTCAAGCAATGTGTTGACTGATTTCACCATCATAGGAGGACCACACATGAAATATTTGATATCTTCAGGTGTGTCATGCTCCTTCAGGTATGTCTCGTACATTACATTGTGGACGAAACCGGCTACGTACTTGACTCCTGCTGCATCTGCTGCCGGATCCGGACGGTCGAGAGCAAGATGGAAGTGGAAGTTAGGGAACTCTTTCTCGATTTCTGCATAGTCTTCGAGATAGAATGCCTCTTTCAAGCTACGCGCGCCATAGAAGAAGTTGACCTGCTTCTTGGTCTTGAGAGTCTTGAACAAGTGCATGATGTGGCTTCTTAGAGGAGCCATACCTGCACCACCTCCGACGAAGATGTATTCCTGTGAATCCGGATCATCCTTAGGAAGAAGGAAGTCACCGAACGGACCGGAAATCATGACCTTGTCACCAGGGTGACGGGTGTAGATATATGAAGAACCGATACCAGGGTTTACAGGCAGAAGCTTGTTGCTTCCCTTAGGAGCTGACCTGTCGAAAGGAGGAGTAGCGATACGTACATTAAGCTTGATGATATCGCCCTCAGCAGGATAAGAGGCCATAGAGTATGCCCTCATTGTCGGCTCCGGGTTTACGCACTTGAGGTCGAAGAACTTGAAGTGCTCCCAGTCTGCCTTGTACTCAGGATCTACGTCAATATCGCTGAAATTGAATGTTCCCTGAGGAATATCAATCTGGATGTACTCACCTGATTTGAAATCAAGATGCACACCTTCAGGAAGTTTGACTGTAAATTCCTTGATGAAGGTAGCCACGTTGTGGTTAGAGATAACCTCGCACTCTACCTTCTTCACGCTGAGTACTGACTCGGGAACCTCGATCTTGAGGTCTTCCTTGACTTTGACCTGACAACCGAGTCTCCAGTTGTCCTTAATCTGTTTCCTGTTGAAGAAACCGGTTTCAGTAGGCAGGATATTGCCGCCTCCCTCAAGAACTCTGACCTTGCACTGTCCGCAGTTTGCTTTACCGCCGCAGGCAGAAGGCAGGAAAATCTTCTCCTCAGCAAGAGCACCCATAAGTGAATTGCCAGGAGCTACTTCGAGGACCTTGTTTCCTCCGTTGATGTCAATCTTGACTGTACCGCTTGGGGTCAGTTTTGTCTTAACCCACAGCAGCAGAACCACCAAAATCAGCGTAACCAAGGTAATGGTTGCTGCAGAGGCTATAATTGTAAGAGTAATTTCATTCATCTTTCAAGTCTCCTATTAAAGTGAAATACCCATGAATGTCATAAACGCCATGGCCATGAGACCTACGGTGATGAATGTGATACCGATACCCTTGAGAGGTGCAGGTACATTCGAGTATGACATCTTCTCTCTGATGGCAGCGAGTGTCACGATAGCGAGGAACCAGCCGATACCTGAACCGAGAGCGTAAACGGTAGCTTCACCGACATTGACGAAATCTTTCTGCTGCATGAAGAGCGCACCGCCGAGGATAGCGCAGTTCACAGCGATAAGCGGCAGGAAGATACCGAGCTCGGAGTAGAGAGTCGGTGCAAATTTCTCGACAATCATCTCGACGAGCTGCACGATGGCCGCAATGACAGCGATGAATGTGATGAAACTCAGGAAGCTGAGGTCAACATTTGCGAGGCTTGGGCAGCACTTGATCCAGCTCAAAGCACCAGGACCGAGCACGTAAGTGTTCAGAAGGTAGTTGATAGGCAATGTGACCAAGAGCACAAAGATAACAGCCGCACCAAGTCCGGAAGCTGTCTTCACATTTTTAGATACTGCCAGGTATGAGCACATACCGAGGAAGTATGCAAAAATCATATTGTCAACGAAAATTGACTTTACGAATAAGCTTATATATTCCATATTACTTGCGTGTTAGTTGTTATTTCTCCTGAAGATCTTTCTGGATGCTTCTCTGTACCCATACGATACATCCGAGCAGGATGAGTGCTACAGGAGGAAGAATCACAAGTCCGTTGTTCATATAACCTGCATCGTAGAAGCACTGCGGGATTACCTGGAATCCGAAGAGGGTTCCTGAACCGAGCAGTTCGCGGAAGAAAGCCACGATAAGAAGGATCATGGCATATCCGGCTCCGTTTGCAAGACCGTCGAGAAGTGACGGAATCGGTTTGTTGCCGAGACCGAAAGCCTCAATACGGCCCATGACGATACAGTTTGTGATGATAAGTCCCACATACACGGAAAGTTGAGTTTCAATGCTGTATGCGTATGCCTTGAGGAACTGGTCCACGAGGATTACCATCAGCGACACAACTACGAGCTGAACGATGATACGGACTCTGTTAGGAATTGAATTCCTCATCAGAGATACGACAAAGTTCGAAAGTCCTGTGACGACGATGACGGAAAGACCCATAACGAAGGCTCCCTTCATCTGCACGGTCACAGCCAATGAGGAACAGATACCGAGTACGAGGACAGTGATAGGATTGCCCTTGAAAATCGGATTCAATATTGTTTCTTTAAGTTTTGCATTCATTTTATTTCCTCCTCATTATTTGGCGATTGCAAGCGAATCTGCTGAAACACAGAGGGAATCAGCGGCATTCTCCACCTCTGAAGGCTGAACTGCCTTGGCAGCAGCTTTGAGGAACGGCTTGTAAGCCTGAAGCCAATTGTTGATGGAAACTCCCAGTGCCTTGCTGGTGATGGAAGCGCCGGAAATGGCGTCTACCGCATTCTCCTTGCCGGCAGGAGCACCGCCTTTGACTACGCGGAATGCCTCCTCATCTTCGAAGTCAATCTTCTTGCCTTCGAATTCTGCCCTGAAAGAAGGATCGTCCTTGATCTTGGCACCAAGACCAGGAGTCTCGCTCGCGTGATCGAAATATGCTCCACGAATGGTCTGGAAATCATCATTGAGAGCAATGTAGCCCCAGATCGGTCCCCAAAGACCTGCTCCGTAGCAAGGAATTACAGTGACAGACTGTCCGTCTTTTTCGAAAACGAAAACAGGCAGTTTCAAATCAGCTGTACCATTCTCGAGAAGGTCCTTGATACGTTTGTCCTGGGCCTTGAGCTGGCTGGTCGTGTAGATCTCCTGCTTGGAGAGATCCAGTGTGCCGCACTCCTGGCCTTCGGTATTGACGATCACAGAAGACTTTGCGACAGCCTTGTATGCGTCGATCTTCTGCTCGTTGCTCATTGCGTCGAGCTCGCTCTTTTCATAGAACTTGCTGGCTGTAAGCATCTGGCTGATGGCGTCAGCCTTCACATTGGCATCCTGCTTCGGCTTGAGAGTCTCAGAAACGAACGCAAGAACCGCAGCTACAACCACTACGACAACTGTCGTATAGATGACTGTATATATATTTCCGTTAGTATTCATACCTTGATATATTATGCGATTTTAACTTTCTTGGCTCTTCTTGAGATCGCAGCGTCGGTGACGTAGTGGTCAATGAGCGGTGCAAATGTGTTCATCAGCAAGATGGCGAGCATCATTCCCTCTGCATATCCAGGGTTGAACAGTCTCACGATTACGCAGAGAGCACCGATAAGGAATCCGTAGATCCACTTGCCGCACTCTGTCTGTGCAGACGTTACAGGGTCTGTTGCCATGAATACTGTACCGAATGCGAAACCGCCCATGATAAGCTGATAGTAAGCAGGAACGGTGGTAGCTCCGAAGAAGTTTCCGAGCCAGCCTACGAAGAGGGCGCCGGCTACAGACGAAACCATGATCTTCCAGCTTGCGACACCTGTCCAGAGCAGGATGACTGCGCCGATGAGGATGGCAATCACTGAAGTCTCACCTACAGAACCCGGAACGAGACCTGCGAACATGTCCCACGCTGACATACCGTACTGTACGCCGGCATTGTTCATTGCGTCGAGGCCTTCAGATGCGAATGAAAGCGGGGTGGCACCGGTAGCGCCGTCGATGAGGCTTTCACCGTTTTTCAATGATACCCAGACACTTGATCCTGACATCTTGCTAGGATAAGCGAAGAACAAGAACGCACGGCAGAGAAGAGCCGGGTTCAGGAAGTTCATGCCGGTACCGCCGAAAACCTCTTTGCCGAAGAGTACTGCGAACGCTACTGCGATAGCGAGTGTCCACAGCGGAACATCTACAGGAACAATGAGAGGAATGAGCATTCCGGAAACGAGATAACCCTCGTTGACTTCCTCGTTGCGGATCTGGGCAGAAGCGAACTCGATGCCGAGACCGACCACGTATGCTACAATATAAAGAGGAAGAACTTTGAGGAAACCATACCAGAAATTCTGGAAAAGACCCCAAGTTTCTCCTGTTGCGAGACAATGCTGGTAGCCGACGTTCCACATTCCGAACAATGCTGCCGGAATCAACGCGACTACAACGATGATCATGATTCTCTTCAGGTCCACGGCATCTCTGACATGCGCTCCCTTGCTGGTGACCGTTCCCGGCACACGGAGGAATGTGTCGAATGCGTCAACGCTGGAATGAAGGAATCCAAGTTTGCCGCCCCTTTCGAAAAGGCCCGGCAGAGTTGTATTTTTTGAATCTTCCATAACTTCCGTTAGTTTATGCCATTTCCTTAATCATAAGGTCAATGCCTTTTTCTATCATGGCCTGGATGTCGTTCTTAGAAGGATCCACATACTCGCAGAGTGCGAGATCCTCCGGCAGTACTTCATAGATGCCGAACTGCTCCATCTTGTCAATATCACCTGCAAGACATGCCTTGATGAGGTATACAGGGAAAATGTCCATAGGCAGAACCTTCTTGTATACGTCAGACATCACGAATGCACGTGGACCGCCGTTTGTGTTGGTGTCCATGTCGTATGTCTTCTTAGGGCAGAGCCAGGAGAAATAAGTGCGGCTTGAGCTGAATTTGCCGAATCTGAACGGCTTGGCCCAACCGAGAACCTCTCTTTCAGTGCCTTCGTGGAGAAGTGTCACCTGATTGTCGAAGAAGCCGAGGAAACCGTTTTCTCCGACATTTGTTCCTGTGAGAACATCACCGCTCACGAATCTCATGTCTTTTGCAGAGTTGTCATAGAACTCCTTGAGATCCTTCATGCCGATGCCCGGAAGTGCGTCTACATAAGCAGGCTCGATAGCCTTAGGACCTGTTACGGCAACCTTTCTGGCCATGTTGTACTTGCCTGTGTTGAAGAGTTTTCCGATAGCGGCGAGAAGCAGAAGCGATACTGTCCATACCGTGTCGCCCTTCATGATAGGGGAGATATGGCTGATCTGTACTCCTACATTGCCCGCAGGATGTTTTCCGCTGAACACATGCTGGATAACGTTCTCAATCTTGTGGAGCGGAGTGCCGGAGTAATTGTCGCTGCAAAGCGAGAAATGTACGCCGCCGTCCGTAAGTTTGCCGAGAGCATTGATACCGGTCTGGATGTTTGCGATTTCATCCTTGAATGCGAATTCAGGGACAGCCGCAAGCGGGGCAGTTGTAAATGCTGATACGAAGATGGCTTTAGGCGAGATTGCCGGATCCGCGAGGATGCCGTACGGCCTCTGGATAAGAGAAGGCCAAAGACCGCTCTGAAGCAGAAGCGCCTTGATGTCGGCAGCAGCCATTTCTGATGGCTTGTGTACGCCGAAATCGACGAATTCCTGCTGGGCGCCAGCCTTGATTCTTACCTCAAGCAACTTCCTTTTTTCTCCTCTGACGATTTCTGCCACGGTTCCGCTTACCGGAGACGTGAAGAGGATGTCAGGATTCTTTTTGTCCGCCAAGACAGGTGAACCTGCCAGAACCTTATCGCCTTCCTTTACAAGAAGCCTAGGAATAAGCCCCTTGAAATCAGTAGGTTTCACAGCGATAACGTCAGGCACGACAGTCTTCTTGGTTTTCTGGGCCGCTGTTCCGGAAATAGGAATGTTCAGCCCTCCTTTCAAATCGATGTTGTTTGACATTATAGGTAACCTTTAATAGTATTTCGGATTTCCGGCGCGAATATACTGAAAATTTTCGTAATTTCGCTCCCATTATGGAAAACAATCGTGCTATATTAGAGGGGCTTGATGGTCAGCAGAGAGCTGCAGTGAGCCAGACAGAGGGGCCGGTACTCATAGTTGCCGGCGCGGGAGCGGGAAAAACCAGGGTTCTTACGGGCAGGATCGCCTATATCCTGGAAAACGGTGGAGAGCCTGACAGGATTCTGGCATTGACATTCACCAAGAAAGCTGCTGCTGAGATGAAAGAGAGAATTGCCGCAATGGTAGGGGACCGCAAGGCCCGTCGTCTGTACATGGGGACGTTCCACTCGGTTTTCATCCGTTTCTTGAGAGAATATGCAGAATGCCTCGGATATCCTTCCGGATTTACAATCTATGATACCAGTGATTCCATCAGTGCCATAAAGTCGTGCCTGAAGGAATTGAAAATTGACGACAAGGTCTACAAGCCGAAGGATGTGCTCGGCCGCATTTCCATGGCGAAAAACAACCTCGTCACGCCTGAAGTATATAAAAAGGATGCCCAGGCGATCATCAATGACACCCATGCGAAGAAGCCTGAAATCTGCAACATCTATATGCTCTATGCGGCGAAATGCAAGCAGGCAGGCGTGATGGATTTCGACGATATCTTGCTGAACATGAACATATTGTTCCGAGACAATCCTGCCGCGCTGAAAGACATCGCATCCCGGTTCGACTACATTCTCGTGGACGAGTACCAGGATACCAATTCGGCCCAATATCTGATTCTGAAGAAGTTGAGCCAATTCCACCGCAACATCTGTGTCGTCGGGGATGATTCCCAGTCGATTTATGCATTCCGCGGCGCCAGAATTGAGAATATCCTGAACTTCAGGAAGGATTATCCGGACTGCAAGCTGTTCCGGCTGGAGCAGAACTACAGGTCGACGCAGGTAATCGTGGATGCCGCTAACTCGGTAATCGAGAAAAACTCTTCCCGAATCCCGAAGACATGCTTTTCCAAGGGACCGGAAGGGGACAAGATCCATTTGATCAAGGCATATACGGAGCAGGAAGAAGCCATCCTCATAGCCTCATCAATCATCGCCCGAATGGAAAAGGATCATTGTCAGTATCAGGACTTTGCGATCCTGTACAGGACGAATTCCCAGTCGCGCGCACTCGAGGAGGCATTGCGCAAGCGGAATCTCCCGTACCAGATCTACTCCGGCAATTCTTTCTTCGAAAGAGCCGAGGTGAAGGACATGATGGCGTACCTGAAACTCGCGGTCAATCCGAATGACGACGAGTCCTTCCGCCGCGTGCTCAATACCCCCGCAAGAGGAATCGGCGCGACATCCGAGGAGGCTCTTGTCAATGCTGCCCGCTCGCGCGGATTATCGCTTTTCAATGCTTGTGAACCGACAATTCTGGAGGCGGTCGGCATAAAGTCCGCTGCTGCCGGCAGAATCATGGCGTTCAAGAATATGATGGCCATGGCCAATGCTGCATTGACGAAAGAAGATGCGTTCACTGTAGCGGACATGCTTTCCAAGCAGTCCGGACTTTATGCTTCATTCAAGAATGACAATTCCATTGAAAGTCAATCCCGTGCGGCGAATATTGAAGAATTGCTGAACAGCGTGCAGAGTTTTGTCGAGGACCGGCAGAATCAGTATAGGGAGGAATTGTTGGCGGAAGGAAATGTGGAGGATGTAGATGCAATACAGGATAGTGAATTGCCGCTGGTCACATTGGGCGACTTCCTGGAAGACGTGTCCCTGCTGAGTGCCGTGGATGTGTCTGATGATGAGGACGTTTCCAATAAGATTACGATGATGACGGTGCATTCGTCCAAAGGTCTGGAGTTCCCTTATGTATATGTGGCAGGTATGGAGGAAAATATCTTCCCTTCCGGCGGAATGTTCTCCGATCCTGTTCAGATAGAAGAGGAAAGAAGACTTTTTTATGTGGCTCTTACGAGAGCGAAAGTAGCTGTGAATCTGTCATTTGCGGCGACTAGAATGCGTAACGGAAAGCATGAACAGAATTCTCCGAGCCGCTTCGTGAAAGAGATTGACAGACGGTATGTGGACAACCCTATATCGGATGATGAGGTCGTGTCAGTACCGGAATCCGGCGGTTTCCGCGGTTTCGGCTCTCGTTTCAATGTCGGCAATTCCGGCGGTGGACGTTCCCGTGAGACTGCATACAACAACAGATATGGCACATCCGGAGCTGTAGTTACTGAAAAACGTGCTGCCCCGGTGTCTCCTGTTACCGGGCGTCCGTTGAGGCCGGCTGCGATTCCTGACAGAAAACCAGTGTCTGCCGCTCCACGTACGCCGGATGCTGATTTTTCTCCGGTATCGGTGTTGGAACTGAAAGTCGGACAGCGTATTGAGCACAATAGATTCGGCTATGGCGTTATCCGGCAGATTACCGGAACCGGGATGGATTTGAAAGCCAAGATATTGTTCGATTCTTTCGGTGAAAAAATATTACTGCTTAAATACTGT
>ERZ1026850.445-NODE-445-length-25872-cov-6.929775_pt1 | contig 25872 bp, 15 predicted proteins | sample MGYA00380155_ERZ1026850 | MGnify/ENA primary metagenome ERZ1026850 (study PRJEB33269, sample SAMEA4719791) | human gut metagenome | biome: human-associated habitat; feature: organic feature; material: feces | place: Cameroon | collected 2013-10 ... | reverse complement strand
ATTCTAATCATAAATAATGACCCAGAAAAACACAAAAGGTTTAATTAGAAGAAAGAAAAAAACGCCATTTTAACCGCCTTTAACAAAACAAGCAAGATTAGTAACTACTCAGCACCCCACAGCATGAGTCGCTCTTTAACTTGTTAATAGATATAAAGCTACACCATTTCGGAAAGTTTTAAGAGAGGAAAGAATTTCAAATTTCAACTGCAATAGATTTTACGAAGAAAATATCCCCCAAAAAACGCAGTGGGCTTCATGTGCCAACGAAGCCGCTTTCATTGCTCTACGAAATAGGCTTCATTGACTATCGAAGCCGCTTTCATTTTTCGAGGCTTTTCTATTCAAAACTCTTACCATCGCTAAGGCAAAAAGACACACCACCTTATTTATATATATAGCAAATGACTATATAAATGATTATCATAAGCAAAAGAAGAAAAACCACACCAGGAAGCAACAGACTTACCAGCAAACTACAGATTATCACAAAACAAAGAAGAAAAATATAAATTTGACTAATAGTATTTGGCAAATTACACAATTTGTCGTACCTTTGCAGCAAAAACAAAACAATTAGTATGAGAAAGACTATTTTACTTATCATTCTGACAATAGGAATCATACTCTCTGCATGCACTGGCAAACAAGCCAAAGAGAAAGAAAACGCTCTCGACACCATCCCCATGATGGTGCTGCAGATACAAAAATGCAGCCGACTATATACCGCCGAGGCCCAGGTTCACAGAATCATCACCCACGACGACCAGCTTCGGCTAAAGGGGTCTATCCTCAAAAACGAGTTCAATATTGCTCTGCCTGGCGGAAACCGTAAGGTTGCCATCCCTATAGATGCGACACTCAAAGCATATATCGACTTTAAAGATTTCAGCGAGAAGAACGTAAGACGACAAGGCAAGAAGATAGAAATCATCCTCCCCGACCCTAAGGTGGTACTCACCAGTAGCAAGATAGACCATGAGGGAACCAAGAAATTCGTGTCGCTGACACGCAGCAACTTCAGCGATGAAGAGCTCAGCAGCTACGAACAAGAGGGACGCAAGGGCATCATCAATGACATTCCGCGCATGGACATTCTTGAGACAGCTCGCCAGAGTGCCGCACACACCCTGGTGCCCATGCTCGTCCACTTAGGATTCCAAGCCGAGAATATCAAGATTAGTTTCAGAAAGAAGTTTACCTCTTCCGATCTTTCAAACCTCATCGACGGCACATCGGTAGAGAACAAGTAAGGTATTACAGATATGAGAAAATTTGAAATCATCGTCATACTCCTGCTCGTCATTATCATCGGTGGAGGCTTATACTGGCTCAATAAAGACAACTCCATCTCGATGGAACAAGAAGGAAAGACCCTGCTCTCGCCTACACAGATCAAGAGCATAGAAGCCATCGGTCAGTGGGAATTTCTATCCATCAGTGATGAAGAACTGATAGACACCGTGCGCAAAGGGCTCATCAGCGACGACGAACTGGTAAGAATTTATTATGGCACCCTCCGACTGGGCATCAATATGCGCGAGGTGGGCAACGAATGGCTGAGGGCCGATGGAGACACCATCATCTGCACCCTACCCCCCATCAGGTTGCTCGATCGCAACTTCATTGATGAAACAAGAACACATTCGTTCTTCGAAGAAGGCAAATGGACGGGTAAAGATCGACAGGATATGTACAACAGAGCCTATGAAGCTATGAAGAAGCGTTGCCTCACAAAAGCCAACATCTCCAAGGCAGAAGAAAATGCCAAAGGTCAATTTGAGGCTATGTTCCAGTCTATGGGGTATAGCAACATAAAGATCAAAATAGAACATGGGATAATAAAAGAGAAAGACAAATAACAAAACAGAAAAAAAATAAGAGAGATTATGAATATACTAAACGACATCTTTGTAGCGCTAAGCTCCTTCTTGTGGGGTTGGCCCATGATAATTCTACTCTTGGGCACTCACATCTTCCTCACTATCCGCCTGCGTTTTCCGCAACGCAAGATTTTCAAAGCCATCAAATTATCCATCAAGAGAGATAAGAATGCCACTGGCGACGTCTCTCAGTTTGGTGCACTCGCCACAGCCCTTGCTGCAACAATAGGAACGGGCAACATCATCGGTGTGGCAACAGCCATCGCCTTAGGCGGTCCTGGCGCTGTGCTATGGTGCTGGCTTACGGGTGTGTTTGGTATATCTACCAAGTATGCAGAAGGCTTATTGGCAGTAAAATATCGCGTAAAGACCAAGCGCGGCCGCATGCTTGGCGGGCCGATGTATGCCTTAGAGAAGGGATTGGGCTGGAAATGGCTCGCCGTCCTCTTCGCCATCTTTGCAGCCATCGCCTCATTTGGCATCGGTAGCACCGTACAGGCAAACGCCATCTCTACACTCGTAGAAAACCAGTATGGCATCTCCCCCTACCTCACAGGTAGCATCGTCTGCATCTTAGGAGCCGCAGTCATCATTGGCGGTGTGAAATCTATCTCAAAAGTATGTGGAATGCTCGTGCCCTTCATGGCTATTTTCTATGTGTTGGGCTGCATCTATATCCTTATCGTCAACCATACCTATCTATGGCCAGCACTCAAGGTCATCTTTGAGTCAGCTTTCACTACTCGTGCGGCAGGAGGAGGTTTCGCTGGCAGCACATTGATGATGGCAGCCCGCTATGGTATTGCCCGAGGTCTGTTCTCCAACGAGTCGGGTCTTGGTTCGGCACCTATCGTAGCGGCTGCTGCGCAGACTCGTAATCCAGTACGCCAGGCTCTTGTTTCATCGACAGGCACCTTCTGGGATACAGTCATCATCTGTGCCCTTACAGGTCTGGTCATCACCTCAAGTATCATTGCCTACCCCGACATCGACTACCACAACGGAGCAGCCCTTACGAAGGCTGCATTCAGCAAGATACCTTACATAGGAGCACCCTTGCTCACCTTTGGTTTAGCCACTTTCGCATTCAGCACCACCTTAGGTTGGAGCTATTATGGCGAACGCTGCGTGGAATACCTTAAAGGCAAGCGCTGGATGTTAGTCTACCGCATGCTCTACATCATCAGCATCTTTGCAGGTAGTGTCGTCGGCTTGGAACTGGTATGGAACATTGCCGACTGCATGAATGCGTTGATGGCCATACCTAACCTCATATCCTTGCTCTGTCTTAGCGGCATCATCGTACACGAGACACGCAAGTATCTGTGGCGCGACCGTTTGGACTGCGACATGGATGAGAGCGAGATAGAAGAACTGGAGAGTTAATCTACAGAGGCTTATCACATTGTAAAGAAACAATATCCCCCCGAAAGTTTTTTCATTTAACTTTCGGGGGGATATTTATATTCAGTGAAGCAACAATCAATCCAATCGATATTGCAGATGACGCATCGCATGACCTCCCCATGCAGAATCATTGACATACTGGAAGCCCACCTTGGTGTATAAAGACTCGGCACAAGGATTTCCCTTATCGACAAGCAGACCTACTGCTGGCAATTCCATCTCACGGGCACGCTCAATAACAGCTTTTAATAATAGTTTGGCAATACCATGACCTCGAAACTCGCTCGGTACAGCAATGCTATCAATATAAAGTTCGCCTGCCTGAGTCTCGTCGTCCATACCAGAATAATCGATGCCAAACTCCCTTTGAGCAGCCTCTATAAAACGGCGGCGCAAGCGATGCAGTTCCCCTCCATCGTAAGCCACACAGATGCCAGCCAGACGACCATCGTCAGCAAAGGCACAAAGCGTATTGCGATAACTATACTGACTATCGTCAAGAGCCACCAATTCCGTCATGACCCGACGGAAATCCTCTATCGTATGGTCTTTACCTGCCAGATTCTGGCAACACTCATGATTCATCGCCTCCATAATGAGCGAGGCAATGGGCGCAGCCAAACTGGCTGTAGCCCCTTCTACCCGTACATTCATTGTCTAAGTCGTTTTATGATCAAGTTCTGTTATATTATATAACGAACAAAAGTTCATTTTATTTTCTTACCACCTCAATATTCGTATCACCAGGGCGATACAGATAGCCCACACACTCGGTAGCATCCACGCGGAAAGGCTTCCAGGTAAGCTTAGACCAATCGATACGATCAGTACTCTGAGCCACTGGCACCTGAGGGATAAGGCTACCATCCCTAACAAGGATAACGCAAGGCAAAGGCAAGCTTACATTGCCCTGAGCCTGTACATCTGCCACCTGAGTAGGAACAACGATGGTTTGGAAACCACCCTCATACACCTTGCCCGTCTGATAATCTATCCACTTGCCCTTGGGCAGATATACCGTGCGCTCTGTACCACTCTCTAAGAGAGGAGCCACCAATATCTGCGAACCATACATATATTCATCTTCCACTAACCATGCCCCAGCATCCTGAGGAAACTCTACAAAGAGTGCACGAACCATAGGTAGTCCTCGCTCAGAGCAATCTTTGGCCTGCGCATAAACATAAGGCATGAGGCGATACTTCATCTCGGCATTGGCACGGAAGGCATCTGTAAAGTCCTTGCTGATGAGCCAAGGCTCTGTGGGAGGTGCTCCATGAGCGCGTGTATGCGAGCTGAGGAATCCAAAAGGCAGCCAACGGCGATACAGATCTTCAGGACTTTTGCTAACAAAACCACCCAAGTCATGGCTCCAGAAAGAGAAACCACTAAGACCGAAACTCAATCCTCCACGCAGATCACCTATCATACCCACGCTTCCTATCTCGTTGGTAGCTGCATCGCCACCCCAGTGGAGAGGATAACGCTGACTTCCTGCCCAAGCACTTCGTGCCCATATCACACCTTCGTGCTCAGCCGAATGCTCCTTCACTGCCTCATAGAGAGCCTTATTGTATCGCAAAGGATAGAGATTGTGCTCATAGAGTCCTGTCTTGCCCGAAGCATAAAGTCCGTCATAAGGAGCAGCCTCACCGAAATCGCACTTGATGGCACTTACCCCCTGATTGATGAGGTGAGCTATCTTGTCCTGATACCAGTTCACAGTCTTAGGATTGCTCAAGTCGAGCACAGCATCCTCGTAGTTGAGTGTTCCATTGCCATTACGTACTGCCATACCTCCATCTACCAATTCACGGAAATATCGGTTTTTAGGAGTAAAATATGGCAGCTGCCACAGACAGGTGTGGAAGCCATCCTTCTTCAGTGACTTAAGCATACCCACAGGGTCTTTAAACCTGTCTTTGGCAAACTCGTAATCGCATTGCCAGTCTACACCAAACCATCCTGTATCGAAATGAATGACATCGGAAGGAATCTTATTGGCACGTAGCTGATGGGCAACCTCCATACCCTCCTTCTGAGAGAAATACGAGATGCGGCTCATCCATGTTCCGAAAGTCCAGAGAGGCAGCATGGGCGACTTGCCTGTCACCTGTGTATATTCATCCAAAATCTCCTTTGGCTCGCCAAAGAACACAAAGAAGTCCATCGTCTCATCTGCCATAAAGAGTCGCTGAGCACCGATGTAAGATGCCCCAAAGTCGACTGTAGAAGGAGCTGATGTGTGCATAAAGAAACCATAGCCACGATTAGAGAAATAGAAAGGCACAGGCTTATACATGTTGGCGCCCTCAGGTCCCTGTGGGTCAACAACGGAGAGATTAATCTTCTGTCCCACCTTGTTGAGCGATGTGAAACTCTCACCACAACCATAGATGCGCTCTCCTGGAGAAAGGAGGAATACGGGGTTAATGCTTCGTGAGTTGTCGCTACCACGCTTGATGAAGCTGAACGGCAATAGTTTGATCTGCGAGCTATCGTTGTCGATGATATGGCGAGTCTGGGTTAGTATCTTTCCCTTGATGTCTCTCAGAATCAAGCGGAAAGGATATTTCTGTATCTCGAGCACACCATTCTTGTTGCGATAAACGATACTATTGGCAGAAACCGAAGTGTTCCAGCGTCCCTTTCCGATGCGGGCATGGTCGTTACCTGCGTTTGCGGCAATAAACTCGGGCGAGAACATAGGGTCGTTGGCATCATCCATACGAGGCTCTACGGGCGAAGTGAAAAGGGTGACGCGCAAGGTACGGTCGTCTACCTTGCGTATTCTTATTTTCAGATTAGGGTCGTTATCATATTGGGTGCTTGGGAAGTCGAGCATCTGCATACGTACAGGCCAATAGCCATTCAAGTTGAATGCCTGACGAGGCGACATGCGATAGCGTTTCCAATTGAGCATTCCCTCTCCTTTGTTCAAGTCGAAGTTAGCAATACTGTCTGCCAAGAAATAGGTATTGGCAAGGTCACAGAAATCGCCCGACACATCGGGAGCCTGGCACTGCAGATACTCAATACCTTCGTTGGTTCGCAACTGTGCCTGCACATGGGCTACAAGCCCACACACGCAACATCCCATCAATAATAGTCTTTTCATATTTACTCTTCTATTAGGTTTATAATTCAAGTTTTGCAAGTTCAGAAGTTAAAGGAGTTATCGCTCCCTATGGTCGCTGAGGAGTTAAGACAATAGTCTTTTGGGTGTAGTTTTTAAGCAGCAAGACATACGTCTTAACTCCTTTAACTCCTTGATATACGAAAGTTGGTTTTATAAGATAAGGCAAAAATAAAATAAAAATCGCAAAGTCACAAATCTTTTTAAGAGGAATGGCTTTGCGATTAACATAACATGTACACATTTAAACATTTTGTTCTTTGCGCCATGCTGCTGGCGTCATACTCTCAAAGCGAGAAAACACCCTGGAGAAATAGGAGGACGAAGAGAAACCAGAATGAATAGCGACCTCTTCCTGCTTCACATTGGGATTTTCCTTCATATAGTTTTTTGCCTCCTCCAGACGCAGTTGTGTAATCCAAGTACTGAAGTTGGCGCCATATTTGCGGTTGATATAGCGAGACATATAGAGTTTGTTGGTCCCCATCTCCGCCGCCAAGTCATCTATCGTCAACTGAGGAGCGAGGAACCGCTTTTCAGAAAGCCATCTCTTCACTTGCTCGCCAAAGAGCTGCTCATAGTTGTCTGTCTGCGATATTTTCTGTTCTTCCTTATCAGTCTCCATCCTTTCTTTGTCCGTCACCTCGGCACTGTTCAATTTACCATACATGGCAGCGTAGTTGATGAAACTGATGGCTATGTAGAAATTGGCAGAGATGACATAAACTTGGAAAAGATAATTATAGATAATTCCCCCAAGCAACGTAGTGAAACTCAGTACACTGGTAAGGATTACAAGGATGATACTCTTCTTGATCCAGAACATAAACTGCTGCATATCCTCCGCAAAGTAATTGTCCAGTTTACTCCTCTTCTCATTATATAGGATATAGAAACGTCTCAAGAACAACATGTATTGCACAAAGAATATAAAGAAGGGAAACCATGACACCCAAGCACCCACTTTGCCAAAGACTCCTATGGTGGAAGCAATCATCAAGACTACAGATAAGAGGAATATAGCCCAGTCCTTGCTGAAATTTCGCCACGACATATACTTCTCGTCCAACAAATAGAAGAAAGTGGAAAAGAAAAAGATGGCTTCCAGATAGAAAAATATAAAATCAGCGCACTTGATATATGGATTGAGCGCTTTCCAATCGGCAGAGTTGGAAATAGCTAAGTAGACAACAAGGTTGAATCCCATGATAAAATATGTAGTGGCCAAACATCTCTTCGCCTTGCGATAAGGAAGATATTCGGCAGCAAGAAGCACTTTTCCAAACAACAGGACAATGCCGAGGCCAAAATAAATGGCTCCAACACATTGAATCAACACATTGAAATAATGCTCTAACAACTCTATCATATACAATTCTTATTACGGAATACAAAAGTACAAAAAATAATTATTACCCCCCCCCGAATTAAGACAAAAAAGCGACATTTTTCACTCTTTTTACACTTTTGCGTCATTTTTTCCATTTTTGAAATTGTAAAAAGAGAAATCTTTCCAATGTTACAAAAACCCAAACTAAAGATTCCACTACCTTTGTAAGTGTTTAAAACTGACGCTCCAACTATTCATCAACCAAAGTTTAGCGCCGAAAAACAGGATGAGTAAAACTTACACACAACGACTCTTAAATGAAATTGATATGAGAAAAAAACTACAACAACAGCACAACGAAGCAGCACAAAAGAGATTCACCACATTCATTGCTCTCCTTGTCGTGCTTCTATTCGTCATTGGAGGAAATCTCCAAATACAAGCCCAGGATACCAATACGAATGGAACCCACATCGCGGGCATCGAATCGCTGACTGGTTGCAGCGAGGCACAAGTAAGAGCTGCTGTAATCAAAGACAACACCTTTCCAGAAGATGACAAGAGTAAAATCTTCTTCCTCTATAATGTCAAGACGGGTCTGCTGCTCAATGCAGGAGGCTATTGGGGAACTCATGTCTCCTTGAAAGAATACGGAATGCCGCTATGGATACATATCGACGAAGACAAGTGGATTCACCTTGCCCAGGAGTTTGATACAAAGGACAAGCAAGGAGAAGGAAATTACTTAGAATACGAAACTGGGAAAAGTAATTCTGCAGACAATGGAGTGTATATTGACAGAGCATATATTTATAAAGGACTCATATCGGAAAAGATCGTCAAGAGAGGTTGGGAACTGGAGGCTGTTTCTGGAAAGACCAACACCTACAGGCTATATACATACAGCAACACCTCATCTTTTCCAAACACATCACCTAAATTTGACAGCCCCAAGTATTACCTCATCGCAGCCAAGACACAAGGCGATGTGGACAAAAACTGCTATGTTGTGGAAGAAGGAAGCACAGAGATAGCAGACGGCAACGACGAATGGAGATTTCTGTCATACCAGCAGATATTTGAACTCCAGGACAAGAACAGCGACAACATCATCTCGTCCATCGACCTGACCTTCCGCTTGCAATGCCCAGGCTTCTCTCGTGAAAATGCGGCTATGCACAACTGGAAGGCTTATCAATATGGAGGAAGTGGTAAGATCAGATTGGGTTTGCAGCATTATTACAAACCTTACGAAAACAACACTGGAACAACTGCCGGCAGCTATATCTATATCAGCAATAAATATACCAATGATTTCGAAAATAAAACGATAAAAAACTACACATTTCCCGAAGGCAACAATGCTATCAAGTTCACGGGAAACGAGAATTATGAGCGTCATTGCGGCAAGTATTATTGCGCTGATGCCAAGAATTTCCGAGGCACCATCTACCAGGATGTCACTGTGACTCATGGCGGTGCATACGTTATCGAGTGCAAGGGATTCTCCACTACCACTAAGGCAAAGCTCTATGCCTGCTTGGTGAAAGCTGACAACACTGCAAACACCAAGACGATGCATGCCACCATTCTGGGACAGACTGATTACATGTCTGCACAGGAAAAAAAAGCGCTTCATGTCGAAGAGCAGAATATGGACTATGCTGCCAAGGAATTCTACGGCAGTCACAAATACTTCAACAGTGTGCTGGTACAGGTACCAGACGGTGGCGGTACCATCCGATTCGGTATCGAAATCGGAACGCAGGATGACACAGAACCTGTGGCATCGGAGAAAGAATGGACGGTATTCGATGACTTCCGACTCCTCTATACAAGCAGGACAACTGATGGCGACTTGGTCCTCGATCAGGACAGAGACAACCTGGATTATCTGAAGGATTGCTCCAACACCTATAAGAGCGTGACGCTCCACCTCAACAAGACCTTCGACAAGGACAAGTGGAATGGCTTCGTCTTGCCCGTAAGCCTCACCAAGGACCAACTCACCCAGGCATTCGGTCCTAACGTGAAACTGGCAAAGCTCGCCAAGTTGACCAGCAATGAGATACAGTTTGTCAGCATAGACATGAGCAAGGTTGGAAACGATGCGACTGTGATGGAAGCCTACGTACCTTACATCATGTTCCCTACCAAGCATACCGAACTGGAGCAGACTCCAGCCTATACAGCCTTGCTGAGTTCCACAGGCAACCACCAGGCAAAGGATGTATCGGTGAGCATCGGCAAGAACCATATCGACATTCCCAATGTCACATTCGCCACTAAAGGAGAGACCAAGAATGATCTCACCAAGATGAATACAGAGAACTGGACAACCAACAGCAACATTGTCGTTGACGGCTCAGGCACTCCTTTCGTCAAAGGCAACGGCACCATGACAGCCTTCGGAACATTTGCCAGAGCCTTCGGAAAAGGCACACAGAATACAGACAAGGACAAAGGTGATTACGGCAAATGGACCATCGAGAACATGTCAAAGATCATAGAGGGTCGCAGCGACCTGACGGGCTGCTACTTCTTCTATAGAGGCAACATGTATTATAGTTCCGCTAACAGAGCAAGAGGCTTGCGAGGCTTCAGCGTATGGTTTGCACCAACTACTGCTTCCGGCAGCCCTGCCAAACCTGCCAACGTTTTCCTTGATGGTGTATCCTTGGACAAGACCACAGGCATCAACCCCATCATCTATGGCGAGGAAGAAAGCAGAATTGACAGATTCGCCCATGGTATCTATAGCCTGAATGGTCAACTCATCAGCAACAGCAGTTCCTTGGACGGACTCCCAAGTGGAATCTACATTCTGAACGGCAAGAAAGTCATCAAGAGATAATCGGGAGCTACAAGTCTTGAGCAAGAAAGCCAAGACATACAAAACAATTAGTAAAACACTCAAAATCGAAAGACGATGAAAAAAAGATATATATGCCCCATGACCACAACCATCATGGCTGAGACTTGCAGCATCTGCGCAGGTTCTCCTCCTAAATGGACGGAACGCCCAGAGCCACAAGACCCCGAAGTGCCTGAAGAGCCATCCAGCTGGGGAGAAATCATCTGGGACAAGGGACCAGGTTCATTCAATAAAGAAGATGACCCATTCGACCCAGACAACTGGTAAGAGAAATACCAATCAGCATCCGAGAGCGTAGGAACGCTATCATAAATAAAAACTCGCAAGACTCTACTGAATCTTGCGAGTTTTTTAAGTTTACACGAATCGCTATTCCTTCATCATAGATAGCTTTGGCTGTCAAAGCATTATTTGCTATATCTTTCTCTTCTAAAGCTTGATTTGTGCCTGTTCCAGATCTACCGCCTTGGCTGTTAGAGTTCCCTTACCCTTCAAGACAACGACACACTTGCCAAAGAAGGCCTTGCGATGAGGGTCGGTAAAACGTTCCAACGATGTCTGGCAGCCATTGTCGGTGCCCAGGATTTTTGCATCTGAAGAGAAGAATATCTGGTTGTCGGCATTAGGACAGAGGTTACCATCCTTGTCTACCACCTGCACCTCGACAAAGGTGGTAGGTTCGGAAGCGCCAAAAGCCAAGGTACCCTGATAAGTTTTCTTCAATACGATGTGATGAGGTGCACCTGCAGTACGGATGGTCTGTTCGCCTATCAGCTTACCACCCTTACGTGCCACCACCTTTACTTCGCCAGGCTCGAAAGCAACACGCCACATCACATGATACTCGGTAGAATGCTGCCAGGCAGTACCCTCATTGGCTGCTCCATATACCTTCTTGCGACGGATGCCCTGACTCTTGCCATTGACAAACAGTTCCACCTCATCGGCATGGTTGTAGTAACACCACATATCGATGGTCTGACCAGGTATCCAGTTCCAGTGAGGGAAGAGATGCAACACATCCTTATCGGTCCACTCACTCTGATACATATAATAGCTGTCCTTGGGTAACCCCGCAAGGTCTATCACCCCAAAGTAACTGCTGCGTGCAGGGTAAGAATAAGGAGTAGGCTCTCCGATATAGTCGAAACCAGTCCATATAAACTGTCCTCCCACAAAGTCGTTGTGCTTTACGACATCCCATGTCTCCTCGTGCGTACTGCTCCAGGAAGCATGCATATTGTCGTAAGCCGAACACATGTACGACGGGTCGGTGTAGGGCAGCCACCACTCTTTAGGAGCAACGATGATACTGTCGCTGGGCATCTTATAGAAGCCTCTTGTGGCCAACGCCGACACACTCTCCGAGAAGATGAAAGGCTTGTCGGGGAAATTCTGTGGCACATCCTTCACCCATTGATGGTGATAGTTGAAACCTATCACATCGAGGGCTCCACTCTTGAAGAGATGGTTCTTAGGGTCGGGCTCGTTGCATCCTGCTGTGATGGGACGCGCACTCCATGGGTCACACGTCTTCACTATCTCTGCCAGATGCTGGGTGAGAAGCGAGTTCACACTCAGTTCATCGCTATGTGCCAAAGTGGAAGCATCGTGACCTGCGTTAAGAATCAGGTTGGCCTGCTCCAAGCTGAGTGTATCGGCCGCAACATCCGACCACTGTTCGAGCACCTCGTTGCCAATGCTCCACATAAAGACACAAGGATGATTGCGATCGCGTTTCACCAAGTCGGACAGGTCGCGCTGGTGCCACTCGTCGAAGAAACGTGCATAGTCGTTTTGCGACTTCTTGCGTCGCCACATATCGAAACTCTCGTCCATGACAAGGATTCCCATCGAGTCGCACATACTGAGCAGTTCTGGAGCAGGGGGATTATGACTGCACCTGACGGCATTGACACCCATATCGCGAAGTATCGTCAACTTGCGATATAGGGCATCCTCGTTGAGCGCAGCCCCCAAGCAACCTAAATCATGATGCTCGCAGACACCATTGAGTTTCATGAACTTGCCATTCAGCGAGAATCCCTTCTTCACATCAAACCGAGCATCTCGGAAAGCCGTAGTTGTCATTTCTGTATCGACCACCTTACCTCCTATCAGCAGCTCACTCTTCACGCTATAGAGATAGCCATTTCCTATCTGCCACAAGTGAGGATTAACCACCCTCAGCATCTGTTCCTGGCTTTTGCCCATCTGACTCGCCACCACCTTGCCTGTAGCATCATAGATGGTATGACGGAATTGAGGATTAAGCTTAGAGGCTTTGGCCGACACTTTTTTTCCGGCAGCAGAGACCGCCTTACAGTCCTCCCAGTCTACACGAACCCTTACCGTGCCGTCGGATGAAGAAGAAACATACTGCCCCCATTGTGAGATACGTACTGGATGCGTCTTGGTAAGCCATACATGACGATAGATACCGCAGCCAGAATACCATCGGCTGTTGGGCTGATCACTGTTGTTCACACGCACAGCAATGACATTGTCTCCCTTCTTATTAATATAAGGTGTAAGGTCGTATTCGAAAGAACTGTATCCGTAAGGACGGGTCCCCAACTGATGTCCGTTGATATACACGGTAGAGTTCATGTATACTCCATCGAAGCCAATGAAATAACGTTCATACTTATCCTTGGCGTCTATAGTGAAATGCTTACGATACCAGCCTATACCACCCGGCAAGGCTCCGCCACTGGCACCCGAAGGATTAGAAACAAGGAAATCTCCCTCTATAGCCCAGTCGTGAGGTAAGTCGAGCTTGCGCCATCCCTGGTCGGTATAGTCCACACGCTCCATGCCAGCACTGTCTGCCAGAGCAAAAAGCCAACCCTTGTCAAAGAGTTGGCGTTGGCGGGCGCTCATACTCTGAGCGCCCAACCATATAAACACGATTGCTAAGAGTTTTCTCATACCTTATCGTTTGTTTATTTGAGTGTTCACGAATTCCATATCGTGTACGATTACTTCAGAGAGACAACAACCTGCTTGCCTGCATATTTCACCATCTTGCCCTTAGGAGCCTTGGCGAGGTTGACACCCTGCTCACGGTTAGTTCCAACAAGAACCACATTGAAACGACGCTTCAGCAACATACCGTCAAAACTACCCTTACGCGTTCCGAAAGTAATGGTTCTCTGTGCATCATTATACTTGATGTCGATAGTGGCATACTTGCCTTTCTCGTAGTTATAGTTGGTACCTTCATCCTCGTAGATGGTAAACTCGCCATCCTTACCTGCATAAACATAGAGGTCGATAAGTTCAGCCTTCTTCTGATCGCTCCACTCCATTTCAGGACCTACAGGCAGAATGGCTCCCTCTGGCAAAAATACAGGAATCTTCTCGTATGGAGCATCGGCAACGATAGTCTGTCCACCAGCATAGTGCTTACCTGTATAGAAATCGTACCATCCCTTTTGCTTAGGCAAGTATACGTTGCGTGAATACTTCTGATACTCGCCAACAGGACAAGCCATAAGAGCAGGACCAAACATCCACTGGTCTTTGATATCGAGCACCTTGTCGTCACCATTGAAGTCCATCACCAATCCTCGCATCATGGTGTAATCCTTGAGATGAACCATACCTGCCATGCTGTAAAGATAAGGCATCAGACGATAGCGCAGTTTGTCGTAAGCCACGATGGTCTTGTAAGCCTGATGGTCGGCAGGAGCAATGTTCCACACCTCACGCAGTGGCCACTGTCCATGAGCACGATAGAGAGGAACGAAACAACCAAACTGATTCCAGCGAGCCTGTAGCTCACGCCATTCTGTCAGGTCGGAATTCTCCTTACCAGTCTTATCAAACTCCTGCTGGGCTGCCACATAGCGATTCTCTACACAGAATCCACCTTGATCCATTCCCCAGAAAGGAAGACCAGCCATAGAATAGTTCAGACCAGCAGTCATCTGTGCACGCATATCCTCCCATCGGGTAGCGATATCGCCCGACCATGTGGCTGTACTGTAACGCTGTTCGCCAGCAAAACCCGAACGGGTAAGAAGGAACACACGCTGGTTAGGGTTCACCGAACGTTGTCCATGATAGATAGCATCCGCATTCACGATGCTGTAAGCATTGAAATATTCTGTAGAGGTTCCGAGAGCAGTAGGACCCGAAAGAGTCTTGCGATACCACATAGGAGTGCAGTCGCGCACATTAGGCTCCGAAGCATCCATCCACCAAGCATCGATACCAAACTTGTACTTACTATACAGGTTCTCATCCATCTGTCGCCAGAACATCTTGCGAGCACCAGCATCATAAGCGTCATAGAAAGAGCCACGGAATCCGAGCCAGTCGTGAATGTCATCCTGGATGGCCTGATGATACATCCATCCCTTGCCATCAAGCTCCTTATAATTCTTGACCGTGTCATAGAATTTAGGCCATACAGAAATCATAAATCTACCATTCATGGCATGCACACTGTCGAGCATGGCCTGAGGATTGGGGAAACGAGAGGTCTCAAACTCATGACTACCCCATGAGTCGAGTTTCCAGTAGTTCCAGTCCTGCACGATATTGTCGACAGGGATATGCAGATCACGGAACTTCTTCAAGGTACTCTCAATATCCTCGCTGCTCTGATAGCGCTCACGGCTCTGCCAGAAACCCAACACCCACTTGGGATAAACAGGAGCCTTGCCTGTGAGGGTACGATAACCGCTGATGACTTCGTCGAGGTTCTTACCTGCCACGAAGTAATAGTCCATATCGGGAGACATCTCGCTCCAGATGCTCAACTGATTCTTTTCTGCCTCAGAACGAGGAGCTGCTACACGCAAACCGCAATAAGACACGTCGCCATCGGGCTGCCACTCGATGCGAATAGGCGTCTTGACACCTTTGGCAATAGGAGTCTCAAACTTGAACGAGTTAGGATTCCATGCTGTACGCCAACGCTCAGGAACCACCAATTTACCATCGATGTAGATCTTCATGTAACCTGCATAATAGAGGATAAACTGATAGAAGCTGTTCTCTGGCGCCTCCACATATCCCTCATACACGACCTTGGCACCATTCAGCGCAAAGCCCTTGGGCAGATTCTGAATGCCACCCTTGTCGGTCTTGTTGCACAACTCTGAAGTCTCGGGCATAGCATACTCAAAATAGATGCTGTCCTCACCACGCACTATCTTCTTACCGCTCTTGTCAACATAAGTACCTGTGAGCTGACCTTCCTTGCCATCCTTATCGAAAAGACGGAAGGCACGGTTCAACTGCAGATAATCATCGGGATTGCCCCAACGACAATAAGAATAAGAATCCCAAAGAATACCATAGTTCTTGTTGGAAACAACAAAGGGCACGCTCACCTTGGTGTTATATTGGAAGAGGTCTTCGTTCTTTCCCTTCATGTTGAGTTCCTCGCTCTGGTGCTGACCAAGTCCATAAAAAGCCTCATTGTCAGGACTGTCGAAGAGAGCACGCCATGACCATCCATGCTTCTGCGCCTCAGGCACCTTTGCTAAGTCTACGCCTATCTCACGATCAGGCACCGTAAAAGGCTTGAAGGTCTTTCCACCCTGAGCCACCTCGCTGAGTAAAAGCTGGTCGTTGAGGTCGTAGAAACAGATACGTCCTGTCGACTCATTGAGCACAGCACGCATGGCAGACGTAGTGACAACAAGGTTGTCGCCCTGCTCTTCCACCTTGAAAGAAGACTGAGCTTTCTGAGGTACAACGATCAGACTTGTCTTGTTGCGGAAAGTCTGTTCTGCTGTAGCCTGCACACGGATAATCTTATCATTGACCACCTGCAGGCGAACTTGGTTAGGTCCGAAGTTCTGATGCTGTTTTAACTGAACAGTAATGAAATTACCATTCTTAACGAATCCTGCTGCCGAAGCCACTGTGGCTCCCATAAGCAACACTGCTGAAATAAAAATAGATTTAGTTAGTCTCATTCTTAACAGATTAATTTTTGCTGCAAAGTTAATCATATTAGGGCTAATGAATACTACTCATTTGTTTACAATGAATGTATAAAATGTTAATACCCTTATCAAAATCGTACAAATTTAATTAGATAATTCAACTTTCGTACATGCGAGACTTCAGTTAGATAATTTCTTCTTATACTGCGAAGGCGTCATACCATAAGCTTCCTGGAAGTACTTAGAGAAATAGCGTGGATTGTTGAAGCCCACTCGATAGGCTATTTCACTAATGTTGTACTCACCTTCACACAGCAGTTCCTCTGCTCGCTTGATGCGCTTGGCACGCATATACTCTGAAGGAGTGGTGCCAGTGAGAGCCAACACACGCTTATAAAGTTGAACGCGCGAGATCAACAGATGAGCACTCATCGATTCTACAGACGTGTCTGGGTCACCCATATTATCGCGGATATAGAGGTCTACCGAATCGAGGAATTTCTTATCGGCAACCGATAGTTTGAAGTCATCAGCCTGCTCATCTGTCACTGCGCCTACAGAGTTATCAGCCCCTGGCAAGATGTCGGGATGCGCAACCTGCCCCACTGCCGACTCTCCTGTAGAATGATTCCACTTCAGGAAATTGGCAATACGCACCTTGAGCAAATCGACATCAAAAGGCTTGGTGATATAAGCATCTGCGCCACTCTCGTAGCCCTCCTTACGATGCTCATCGGCAAGACGCGCAGTAAGCATGACAAAAGGAATCGAGCGTAAGCGGGCATCGTCCTTGACTAAACGACAAAGCGCATTACCATCCATCACAGGCATCATGACGTCACTAAGAATCACGTCGGGTGCCTGTTTTTGCATCTTATCCCAAGCATCTTGACCATTGACAGCTTCAACCACCTGATAAGAGTCTTCCAGCATTTCGTGCATAAACTCCCTGAAGTCGTCGCTATCGTCGACCAACAATACTAAAGGCTTCTCCTCTGTGGTCACTGCTGCAACGGGGTGCTCACTCTCAGCTGTATGAGCAGAGATAGCAGCATCTTCGGTTGTCGGTACCATGGTAGAGGTATAGGTGGCGGTGTCATCAGTCATAGAAGAGCCAGCAGATGCGACCTCTTCGCCATGACGCACAGGAATGTCTACCACAAACTTAGCACCACCACCAGGATTATCTTCCACATGCACATCACCGCCATGCAACTTGGCAAACTGCATCACAAGATTCAGTCCTATGCCGCTTCCACCATAAGGCTGCATCTCTGTGCCATTAACTTGATAGAATCGGTTGAACACCTGTTTCTTGTCGGCATCGCTAAGTCCACGGCCGGTATCAGCCACAATAAGCCTTAACATGTCTGTGTCAAGATGAGTATCATCTTCTTTAGAGCGTATGTTGAGGTCGACGCTGATTTGTCCACCATCAGGAGTAAACTTATAAGCGTTGCTCAACAAGTTGTTCATGATTTTTCCTACCTTGTCAACATCGAAGTCCATCAGCAATTTGGGTACAGACGAGTGAAACTCCAAGCGCGTGTGATTGTTGACCAACTGCTGGAAAGTGTGACAGATGTTTTGCACAAAAGCCACGACATCCACTTTCTCAAGCGTCAGTTTACCCTGCTTTTGTTCCATCTTACGGAAATCGAGTATCTGATTGACCAATCCGAGCAATCGCTGGGCATTGCGCTGAATCAGCTCCATTTTGTGGCGTTTATCCTCATCATGCTCTTTCTTGATAAGCGCATTGAGCGGCGAGATGACAAGGGTAAGCGGTGTGCGAAGCTCATGACTTACATTGGTGAAGAAGTTGAGTTTCAGTTCGTTCAACTCCTCTGTCTTGCGAATATCCTCCTCCATTTTCTGGCGTTCATACTTGGCACGCTGCTTGTTGATCATACGCTTGCGATAAGAGAAGAAGAGCGCCATGATAATGAACACATAAATCAAGATAGCCCATTTGGAGAAATAGAATGGCGGATGAACATGAATCTTCAGTTCACTGATATCCTCGCTCTCTGTGCCGTCTGCATTAACGACCTTCACCTGGAGCGTATAACTACCAGGAGCGAGGTTGGTAAAGGTGACCGAAGGACGTCCCTCAGGGGTAAGCATCCACTTGTCTGAAACGCCAGCCATACGATAAAGGAAACGACTACGCGATGGAATCGTCACATCGCTTGACGCCAACTGGATGGTGAAGGCATTATCTTTGTTGTTGAGGTCGAGTTCACGGCAGAAATCAAGCGACTTATCCAACACGACACGTCCCTCGTATTCCTCACCTGCCGTAAGGGCATGGTCGAAGAGTACCAATCCGCTGAAGAGTACTTTAGCTTGTTTCTTTGTTTTGCTGACAGCATTGACAGGTATGATATTGATGCCATCTTGTCCTCCCACAGCTATAGACCCATCCGCCAAGAGACAAGAAGAACGATAGTTGAACTGTCCGTTCTGCAAACCATCAAGCGAGTTGAAACTGGAGAGCATAAGATTCCACTGCCCATTGTCTTCTTTAGAGAGCTTCACACGAGTAATCATAAACTCGGAGATGAGCCAGATGTCATGATTCTTATCCTCTTCTATAGAACATCCCACCGAACCTTGCGTACCATTCAGCTCATTGACCGACAATAGCTGATCGCTCACCGTGTCGTACATGATAATGCCCGCTGGCGAAGCCATCCAGATGATGCCTCTGCTATCCATCATGGCATAGTTGGTGGAAGGACTTGGGAACGGATTACCTGCGCGCGTACCTATAATATTCTTCATGGCGTGTGTGCGCGTATTGAAGATGGTGAAGTTTTGCGAATGTCCGAGTAGTACATCGTCACCCCTCATCCTAAAGAAAGAGCCCATAAAGTTGGACGGCAAGGTACTGTTTCCCATGTCGTAGGTGGTCATCTCGTCGGTCTGCGTATTCATCACCTGGAATCCGCCTCCCAATGTTCCCAACATGAGTCTGTGCTGCTTGTCTTCTATCATGCACCACACATTGTTGTTGGCGAGTTCGCTCGTCGCCACAGTATAAGTTTTCCACTGTCCGTTGCGATATCTCACCATTCCTCCGTTGAAGGTTCCGAAGTACATGGTTCCGTCGCTCATGGTGACACTACTCACGACAATGTCCGACTGCAGTCCTGTCACACTACTGGGATAACGCACCGTTTGTTTTGTCACAGGATTGTAGCTCAAGATGCCAGCATCGTTGGTACCACACCATAGATTGCCATTCTTGTCCTGCGTAATGGTGCAAACATCACCCAATGGGATTGTAGAAAATCGAGTGAAGGAAGGTGAGAAATACGCCACGCCATTCTTGTAAGCTCCAAGCCATACTGCGTCATCCTTGTCGATAAATACACACTGCAACGAGTTGTCTGGCAACGAATTCTGCTTGTATTCACTCTTCAGATACTGTCGCAAAGTCTTGCGTTGATAGTCTACCACGATCAGTCCATCGTGGTCGGTAGCCATCCATAGCCGTCCATCTGAAGTGCTTGCCATGTCGCGTATCAAGAAGGAGGAGGAAATAGGCGAAGTTATGCCTTGTGACTTCAAAAATTCTCCTGCTCCACAAATCCATTTTTTCTGTCCCATGGCATAGATATAAGTCTTACCTTCCGTCAGCACCCAGTAGTTGTATTTGCTGTCGAGGTAAGTATACATTGCATCGTCTTTGTTCTTCTTGTAGGCCGTGAGTGCGTTGTTGGTCCATAGAATGCGATGGCGCTTACCGTCGATGCGGCTGATGGCTCCGTTGCCATACGATACGACAACCGAGCCATGATGGTCGGTGAAATGAGTTATCCAGACATCGTCCAGCGTGTTAGCACTGGCAGCTTTTCCTTTTTCTGGATAAGGAAAGAGATAAGGTTTGAGCGTTTTGGCATCAATGAAATAACATCCATGCCCATAGACCACTATCCATAGATTTTTCTCTTTGTCAATAAACACCTTGTCGATAGCTGCCGTAAAGCCCAATATACTCTCAAGCCATTTCTCTGGTTTACGGTCAAACTGCTCTTTCTCGTATTGATAGATGCAGTAACCTCTGTCGGTGTGAATCCACAGATTACCCCAAGCATCTTGCTGAATATCGTCTACCGAGTTGTTGGGCAGAGAGTTGGGATTCACATTATTGTTGAGAAACATCTTGATGCGGAATCCATCGTAGCGAGCCAGTCCAGCCTGCGTTCCAAACCACACATATCCTTTACTATCTCTAATGATTGCATTGATATGACTATTGCTTAGTCCGTCTCGGTTGGTGAGGCGACAGAAATCGATATCACCTTCTGCTGCCGATGCCACAGTAGGCATAAGGCAGCAAAGCGTGAAAACATAGACGACTTGAATAAGTAGAGTTTTAATTGTAGTGTCTTGTTTATGCATCATCATCATCACTTTTAGGTTTGTTTCGGTTTGTTTCGGTTTCTTAGGTGATAGAGGGGCGTGTCATCAACTCTATTTTTTCTCAGAGCTTTCACGTATTTTGAGAATCATGGGGACAACCTCTTTATATATTTTGCTATCTCCATTAATGCTTCGCATGAGCAGTTCACAGGCTTTCTCGCCTTGTTCGTGAGCCTTATCCATAATAGCAGTAAGGCGTGGCGTGACAAAGGCAGCAGCATCACCATCGGTGAAACCTATGATAGCCACATCTTCTGGTATGCGCAATCCCTTCGACTTGATGGCATCAAAGGCTGCATAAGTAATAATATCATTAAAGGCGAGGATGGCATCGGGAGGATTGGCGCTTTCGAGTAGGCGCAACGTATTATTGCGTGCCACTTCAAAGTCGATTTTATCACACACCACGAGGTCGCGATCTATGGTGATGCGATTTTCGCGCAGTGCTTCCAAATAGCCGTGCTTACGACGTCGCACCATATCGAGATTGTTAGGTCCGCCAATGAAGGCTATTCGCTTAGAGCCCGACTCTATCATGTGATGTGTGGCCTCCTGTGCAGCCACATCTCCATTAGCCACCACTTGCGAGAACTTATTCTCCAGACAGCATCTGGCAAAGAAAACCAGTGGTATTCCCATATCATGCAACTGCTCGAAGTGGGAATAGTCTACGGTGTCTTGCGCCAAACAAGCAATGATACCTTCGACGTGCATATTCAAGAAATTGTCGAGGGCTCGTTCCTCTCGAGTATGGTCCTCGTGACTGTTGGCACTAATCACAGAATAACCTTGCTTAGAAGCATAGTCTTCTATACCATCCAGCACTGCAGCATAATAATGGGTTACCAAATTGGGGACAATGACTCCTATCACCCTTGGCGCTTCTTTACGCAAACTTTGCGCAAAAGGATTAGGGCGATAGTTCAATTGCTTGGCAAGATCTTTCACCTTTTTGGTCATTTCCTCTCCCACTTCATGACTGTTTCGCAAGGCACGCGACACAGTGGCAATGCTTACGCCCAAATGGTCTGCAAGGTCTTTAAGTGATGTTCTGCGTTGCTTCATTATACGGTAAATAAAGTTATTGAGTCCTATTTATATATTCTCCAGAATAAACTAATATATTCAAGTTTCGCAAATCGAATGCAGAACGCCAAGTTTGCTTGAGCGTTTTGCTGAGATGCAGCTAATCTTCTGCAAAGATACATTATTTTTTATGAATCGAAAACGTTTACGTGCATTTTTTTCATGAAAATATATCAAGGTATTATTTTTTCTTGTAATTTTGCACCCAGAAAAGTAATGAATAGTTGATAATAAGTTAGTTAGAAAATTTGGAGCTTAGTCATGTCGTGAGACATTTCTAAGCTTTTTTTGTGTCTTTATCTAAAGGCACAGATGCTTTCCGTCACAACACCCCAAAAACTCTGAAGTAAAATCAGTCACAAAAGAGCACAAAAAAACGCAAGTACTTGCGATGCCCAATGAAAGTACTTGCGTTGGCTGTTGAAAGTACTTACGATGCCCATCGCAAGTACTTTCATTTTTTACCCATATTTCTTCTTTTCTATATATAATATTCAGCCGAATCGATGAGTCCTGCCCTCAAGGCATATTTGGTTGCCTCATGGGCATTGTTCACATCAAGTTTTCGGAAAATATTCTTGCGATGCGTATTGACAGTGTGAAAACTGGAGAATCGTTTTTCGGCAATCTCTTTAGTAGTCATACCCAAAGCTATGTCTTTCAGAATTTCTGTCTCCGTCTTTGTGAGATTCACTTTTTCCACAGCCTTGACAGGAGGCGGTGCCAACAGCACCTCCGTCATGTGTTGGCAGATGAAACGTCGGTCTTGTATGCAGTACTTGATGGCGGCGCGAATTTCAGAGAGCTGACTATCCTTGGTGAGAATACTTATCTGTGAGCTACTGGCGATAAGTACACGCACGAAGTCGACACTCAGGTCTTCGCTAAAGAGTAGCCATCGTGTGTGGGAGAATCGTTGGCAGAGGATGAGCAGTTCCTCGGCGTCGTTGATATCGAAGAGCGTATAGTCGAGCACCACTACAGCCTCATCGTCATCTGTCAGTGCAAGCATCATCTCTGCCTTATCCTCCACATATTTCCACTCCAGCGTAGGAATAGAATCCTGCTCGTTGGCATTCATGTCCAGCACTATATGTACCAACCCCATACGGGTAATATCCTGTTTATCTGCCAATAGTATCCTCATCGCGTGTTTTTTTAGAATGTCATCATGAATCCAAAACGAATACCCCATTTACTGATGTCTTCGTTGTTGAGATAAGTTAATCGGCGTACATACTCCACCGCAAAGAACTTGAAGATATTGTGTACACCTGCCACACACTCCCAGTAAGGTGTGTTGTTCATCACATGCGACTTAGATGGGAACTTGAAGAGGTCTGCATCACCTTGGTTCTTCTCCAAATAAGGATTGTTCTTGTCGGTGAGGTTTCCCCACACGCCCTTAACAGCGAAATACTCACGCCATTTCAACTTCTTGATGAGCGGGATACGATTCAGCAGTTTTCCGTTCATGTCCCACGACAGCGACGCAAAGACCTGTCGGTCGTTGAGGAACTCCCAGTCTCTCATCAAGCTCACACTCGACTCAAGTTCGAAGTATGAGAGGTTGATAGGTGGCAAGATGAGCATCGGGAATGGCACCTTATTCCACTGCGCCTGTCCCACAGCATGGAAGTCGAGATAACCGAAACTACCCAACCACTGTCGCTTGTAGATGCTCACTTTGGTGATATTGCTATGATACTGTCCACCCATAAAACCCTTGAAGCCCATCGTGTGCGAAATGCCAATCTCAGGACTATCAAGATTGATAGGAAGACGTTGCTGCTTGGTGTTGACGTAGGTAACCCCAGGATTGTAGTTGATGCCTACATTGATGTCGGTCATTCTGATTTTCTTCACCTCGTTTCCATCAAGTGTAAAGTAGTGCAGATTGCCTACCGTACGATTACTCTGCCAGCGTATGCCTGTATTAAAACGCAGTCCCCACTCAGTCTCGTAAGTAAAGGCAAGTCGCTGCCGATGATAGAGGAACATCTCATCTTGTGTAGCCGCACGGAAGGTCATAAAGATATTGTCCTTGTTGTGCTGCAGGTTATCATCGGAAGGCGACATGATGTCGCGCGACACCTCGAAGGTGAGGTTACGCATAGGAAACTCAAAGGGACTATTTTTCTTCTTGTTGAGCGAATAGGTGAGCACATGACCGGTGTACCACTCGTTACTCTTCGTACCATAGGCAGCATAACCATTCCAGAAGAAGTGTGGGTTGAGCGAAGCCATGGTTCGGCCTGCCAGTCGAAGGCGTATGCCATCGACAAAGTTCTTAGACAGGTAGGTGTTGATAGGTCCGAGGTCAAACTTGCTTCTCTTACCGCCCGTGCCACTACCAATCTCCACATAGTTCTCCATCAATGCCTTCACACCTAAGATAATCCACTTGAATCCCTTAGAGTTTTCCATACGATGGATGAAACTATCCATTGACGACTCACTCTTGGTGAGGTCCACCTGCCTATACTTGTTCCAGTAGGCTTCATCACGATTCATCGCATCGATATCGTGCCGCACCTTGGCTTTTCCTTTGAAGAGCACCTTCGGCAGTTCGTCGAAGGAGTAGTCGGTGAGACGAGTGTTTCTCACCACAAGCAAGTCTTGCAGCAGTTTGTTGGCATGTATCTCTGCCACCATATCGTCCTTAGTAAGCACCCATTCACCATTTTCCAGACGTGTAAACTCCTGCTCTATCTTCATATCCTTCACCCAGTTTACGTCACTGTTGTGAGGCATATAGAGGTTGCATCTCTTTACATGAAGGGTGCTGTCGGCGGTGACATATAGTTCACCTCGGAATCCGAAGTCTTGTGAGTTGGCAGGTATAAACTGTAAATGATAGCAGAGGTCGCGCTCCACATACACCGTGTCTTCGATGTAATAGTGATAAAAGGAGATGGCTGTTCTGCCTATTGGTGACGGGAAAGGATACTGCAACAGTCGCACATAGTCGTCATAGATGTCGACATCCGTAAACACATCCTTCATCGTGGTGTTCAGGATTTCACCCGTCTGTATCACCTGTCCGATGCCGCTGGTCTGCTGCCCTTTGATAATATCTTTCTCGCTCTTCGGGTCTTTGCGGTAAATATGCTGCGACACAGTCTCGTCGATGCTTACAGGGAGCGTGAGCTTGCCGTTGTATGGCGATTTCTCCACTTGGTCGAGGAGATACTGTCGCTTGCCGAAGAACTTACCCTCGAGTTGCTCCTTCGACAGGTCATTAAGGGCGAGGGTTATCTTCTGATATTTGTCATATTGATAGTAGGGATGATTATCCAGATCGGTTTTCTTCTTTGCAGCGATGACACGACGCATCAGCTCCACGGCGGGGTTATCCTTGCGCTTGTATTTGCCACGCTTCGACTTCACCACCACCTCGTTGAGCCTACGGCTATCGTCCTTGAGTTTCACTTCGAGAAAGTTGGTATGTGCATCCACTTTGATTGTTTGAGCCTTATAACTCAGGGCGCTCACGGTGAGCATCCATCCCTCGTGCTTCTCGATAGAGAAACGTCCTTCGCCATCACTCGAAACTGCTATCTTGTGACCTCGATACTGCACGCTGGCATAGGGCACGGCAAATCCGTCGACGTCAATGACGCGACCTGTTATCTTCTGCTGAGCCATCAGTTGTGTCACCGAAGCAACAAGCAGTACGACCATCATCCATACACGGAGTCTTATCTTCATTACCTAAATACGTTATTGTTTTTTACAACTCTTCTCTTTCTTATATCTATTCTATCTTCTTCTGGGCACACTCACCCCGAAATCAATTCGGCTGCAAAGTTATAAAT
>ERZ1026850.431-NODE-431-length-26330-cov-4.290124_pt1 | contig 26330 bp, 28 predicted proteins | sample MGYA00380155_ERZ1026850 | MGnify/ENA primary metagenome ERZ1026850 (study PRJEB33269, sample SAMEA4719791) | human gut metagenome | biome: human-associated habitat; feature: organic feature; material: feces | place: Cameroon | collected 2013-10 ... | reverse complement strand
TATAAATGGACCCAGTAGATTTTCAAGCAGTTATACCTGGATGGCTATGCAAAGCTGGTTGATATGCCGGTAAACTGGTGCGAGGAACTGGGAACTGTTCTTTCCAATGATGAGGTCATTGATGGAAAGTCCGAGCGTGGCGGCTATCCTGTTATCCGTAAGAATATGAAGCAGTGGGTTATTGATCAGGTGGCTTTCGCAGACAAGCTTCTGGAAGGTTTAAATGAAATTGACTGGCCGGAATCCACGAAGGATATTCAGAGACACTGGATCGGACGTTCCGAAGGTGTTGAGGTGAAATTCCAGATCGTAGGTGGTGGAGAGTTTTCCATTTACACGACCTGTATTGAAACGATTTATGGCATTACCTTTATGGTACTGGCTCCGGACGGACAGATCGTGAAGGATTTAATGCCGAGAATCCAGAATAAAGAAGAAGTACAGGCCTATATCGATGAAACGATCAAGAAGAACGATATGGACCGTACCGAATTAAATAAAACAAAGTCCGGATGCGAATTAAAGGGTGTTACCTGTATCAATCCGGTAAACGGCAAGGAAGTTCCGCTTTACATCGGTGACTTCGTACTGGCAAATTATGGAACCGGTGCTGTTATGGCAGTTCCTTCCCATGATCAGAGAGACTTTGAATATTCCATCGCACACAACATTCCCCGTATCCAGGTTATTGATGGTGCAGATGTTTCCGAACATGCCTTTGAAAAGCAGGATTACCTCGGCAAGGGCTGCAGGCTGATCAATTCCGAAGAATTTACCGGGCTTACGGTAGAAGAAGCAAAGGAAGCCATTACCAATAAGCTCGTTTCTATGGGTGTAGCTAAAAAAACAGTGAATTATCACTTCCGTGAATGGATCTTTGCACGTCAGCGTTACTGGGGCGAGCCCGTACCGGTGGTTTATACCGAAGACGGACAGATTCATGTACTGGACGATGATGAACTTCCGTTAGTTCTTCCGGAACTTGAGGATTACAAGGGACGTAACGGACAGGCTCCGCTTGAGAATGCAACCGAGTGGAAGCAGTATGACCATAACGGAATTAAGGGGAAGAGAGAAACCTCTACCATGCCCGGATCAGCAGGATCTTCCTGGTATTATTTCCGTTATATTGATCCGGATAATGATAAGGAATTCGCTAATCAGGAGCTTTTAAAGCACTGGATGCCGGTTGACCTTTATGTCGGAGGACCGGAGCATGCAGTCGGACATCTGATGTATTCGAGGATCTGGAACCGTTTCCTTTATGACAAGGGTCTTTCTCCTGTCAAGGAGCCGTTTAAGAAGCTCGTTCATCAGGGAATGATTTTAGGTGAGAATGGAATCAAGATGGGTAAGCGTTTCCCGGAATATGTAGTGAATCCGAGTGATATTGTCCGTGATTTCGGCGCAGATACCCTTCGCCTTTATGAAATGTTCATGGGTCCCTTAGAGGTATCCAAGCCGTGGAGCCAGCAGGGGGTAGAAGGAGCAAGAAGATTTATCGGAAGAGTATTCAAGTATTTTACCGAGCCTGAGAATATTACCGAAGAAAATGATGAATCCTTAAAGAAGGTATATCATCAGACGGTTAAGAAGGTTACTTCCGACTTTGAAACCTTAGGATTTAATACTGCCATTGCACAGATGATGATTTTTATGAATGCGGTAACGAAGGGCAAATGCCCCCGTGAATATGCCGAAGGCTTCATTAAGATGTTCTCCTGTATCTGCCCTCATACCGGTGAGGAACTCTGGGAGATGCTTGGTCATACAGGGACGATTGCCTTTGAAAAGTGGCCGGAGTATGACGAAGCTGCAGTAAAGGAAGACACTGTGGAAATTGGTATCCAGATTAATGGTAAGGTGAAGGCAACCGTAATGCTTCCTGCAGATGTCGATAAGGATACCGCAATTGCAAAGGGTAAGGAAGTTGTGGCTGACAAGCTGACAGGAACCATTGTGAAAGAAATTTATGTGCCGGGACGTATTATCAATATTGTAGTGAAGTAAGGATTCCGTACAGGCGAAATCATAATGTAGGGTTGATTTTTACGAAACGGTCTAGTATATTTAAGTAAGATATGGACGGAGGTTTCCAAATGGCGGATTTTATCAATGTTGCAGTAGACGCTATGGGCGGTGACAATGCCCCTGTAGAAATCGTAAAGGGCGTTGTCGATGCAGTTCATGCAAACAATCATGTCAAGGTGTATCTGACCGGACAGGAAGAGCTTGTCCGCAGGGAACTTGAGAAATATACCTATCCGGCAGACCGGATCGAGGTAGTGAATGCAACGGAGGTCATTGAAACCGCAGAGCCTCCGGTTATGGCAATCCGCCGCAAGAAGGATTCTTCCATTGTCAAGGCGTTGAATTTAGTGAAGGACGGTACCTGTGATGCATTTGTGTCAGCAGGAAGCACCGGTGCTACCCTGGTTGGAGGACAGGTAATTGTCGGAAGAATCAAAGGTGTGGAGCGTCCTCCGCTTGCTCCGTTGATTCCGACTGAGAAGGGATGCGCACTGCTGATTGACTGTGGTGCGAATGTCGATGCAAGACCCTCTCATCTTGTACAGTTTGCAAAGATGGGATCCGTATATATGGAAAGTGTTATGGGAATTTCGAATCCCCGTGTTGGCATTGTCAATATCGGTGCAGAGGAAGAAAAGGGCAATGCACTTGTAAAGGAAACCTATCCTCTTTTGAAGAATTGTCCGGATATTCATTTTATCGGAAGTGTGGAAGCAAGAGACATTCCGGCAGGCGCGGCTGATGTTATTGTCTGCGAGGCATTTGTCGGCAATGTTATCCTTAAAATGTACGAGGGTGTCGGCAGATCTTTAATCCATAAGGTAAAGGAAGGAATGATGACCTCCCTGCGCAGTAAAATCGGTGCGCTTCTTGTGAAGCCTGCCCTGAAGGAGACACTTAAGGCGTTTGACTTAGAGCAGTATGGCGGAGCACCGTTATTAGGACTTAAGGGTCTGGTGGTTAAGACTCACGGTAGCTCCAAGGCTGTTGAAATCAAGAATTCTATTCTGCAATGTATCACATTTTCAGAACAGAATATTAATCAAAAAATAAAAGAAAAAATTACTATGGAAGAGAACTAGAAAGGATTATCACTATGGAATTTGAAAAATTAAAGAAAATTATTGCGGATGTATTAAACGTTGATCCCGATGAAATTACGATGGACACAACATTCCTTGACGATCTGGGAGCTGATTCTTTGGATGTTTTTCAGATTATTATGGGAATCGAAGAGGAATTTGATATAGAGGTTCCCGCAGAGGAAGCTGAAAAAATTACAACGGTGGAAGAAGCAGTGAATATGATTAAAGCTGCAACCAACTAAGGATCAATTATCCTTCGGCATATATTGCATCGGAAAAAAGCCCTTTTAGGGCTTTTTTCCGATGCTGCCATGCATATGGGAGAATATCATGTTACCAAATGAAGATTTTAGCAGTTTAGAAGAGAAAATCGGCTATGAGTTCCAGGACAAAAAGTTATTACTGCAGGCCTTGACCCATAGCTCTTTTTCGAACGAACAGAAGATCAATAAGCATCCAAATTATGAACGTCTGGAGTTCTTAGGTGATGCGGTGTTAGAGCTGATTTCAAGCCAGTTCTTTTTTGAGCATTATCCGGAGTGGAAGGAGGGACAGCTTACCAGAGTCCGTTCCTCCATGGTTTGTGAGCCTGCACTTGCCTATTGCGCCAGAGACATTTCCCTGCAGAAGTATATCCTTCTTGGCAAGGGGGAAGAGGCAACCGGAGGAAGAGAGAGAGATTCCATCGTTTCGGATGTCATGGAGGCCGTGCTTGGCGCCATTTATCTGGATGGCGGTTTTGAAGAGGCCAAAAGATACGTCCACCAGTGGATCCTGTCCGATCTTGAGACGAAGCAGCTCTTTTATGACAGCAAATCCATTTTGCAGGAACGGGCACAGAAGGTTGGTAAGGAGCTGACCTACCGTCTGGTTTCGGAATCCGGACCGGATCATGATAAGGTCTTTGTGATCGAAGCATGGATTGATGGGAAATGCGTAGGAAGCGGCAACGGTAAAAGCAAGAAATCTGCGGAACAGCAGGCAGCTTATGCGGTGCTGATGAAGTCTCCACAAGAGAATTTATAGAATAGGTTGTTAACGGAATGTATTTAAAAAGTATAGAAATTCATGGATTTAAGTCCTTTGCAAATAAAATTGTGCTTCAGTTTCACAATGGTATTACCGGAATTGTAGGACCTAACGGAAGTGGTAAGAGCAATGTTGCCGATGCGGTCCGCTGGGTATTGGGTGAACAGCGTATCAAGCAGCTGCGTGGAGCCTCCATGCAGGATGTCATTTTCTCGGGTACAGAACTTCGTAAGCCAATGGGATATGCCTATGTGGCAATTACTTTTGACAATTCAGATCACCACATGGCGATTGATTATGATGAGGTTACCGTTGCCAGACGAATCTACCGTTCCGGAGAAAGTGAATATCTGTTGAATGGAACACCGTGCCGTCTGAAGGATGTGAATGAGCTCTTTTACGATACCGGTATTGGTAAAGAAGGCTATTCCATTATCGGACAGGGACAGATTGATAAGATCTTAAGTGGCAAGCCGGAAGAACGCCGTGAGCTTTTTGATGAGGCAGCCGGTATTGTGAAGTTTAAGAAGCGTAAGGTAGCTGCCCAGAAGAAGTTAGAGGATGAAAAGCAGAATTTAGTCCGTGTAAACGATATTCTTTCCGAGCTGGAAAAGCAGGTAGGACCGTTAGAGAAGCAATCGGAAAAGGCGAAGATCTACCTGAAAAAGAAGGAAGAACTGAAAACGCTGGATGTGAACCTGTTTCTTTTGGAAAACCTGCATTTACAGGAGCAGTTAAGCGCAGTAACCGGAAAGTACCAGATTGCCGGTGATGATCTTGCAGAAATCTCGAAGCGTTACGAGCAGATCAGGGAAGAATATGAAAAGGTTCAGGAAGAAATCGAACAGCTCGATGCCGCCATTGAACAGGAACGGAATACCATTACCGATACCAGTGTGATGCGTGGCAGGTTAGAGGGTGAGATCAATGTCTTAAAGGAACAGATCAAATCCGCACAGAGCAACGAAGAGCATTTCCTGTCACGGCAACAGGCCATTCAGAAGGAAATTGATGACCGGAAGCTGGATAAGGAAGGAATTCTCAAGGATAAATCGGTGATTGATGAACAGGTTGCCGAAATCGAGAAGACCCGTAATGAAGCAAAAGAAAAGCTGCTTACGGTACAGAAAGCAATTGAAGAATTAAATAATGAAATCGAGAGTGGTAAAAATACAATCATTGATGCGCTGAATGCGAGGGCCACGATTAAATCAAAGCTTGGAAGATACGACAGCATGACCGAGCAGATCAACATCCGGAAGTCCGAGCTGACCTCACGGATCTTACGTGTGAAGTCGGATGAAGCCCAGCAGGAAGCCGTAATTAAATCCCTCGAGGAAGAATTTGAAAAGATTAACGAACAGATCCGTGCCCTGAACGATTCCCAGCAGAGTAAGGAAGAAAAGCTTGCCCTGATCCGTGAGGAGCTTTCAAAGAAGGATCAGCTTCTTCGTGATACCCAGGTGAATTACCATCAGGAGAAGTCGAAGCTTGAGGCATTGACAAACCTGACCGAGCGTTATGAAGGCTATGGCGGCAGTGTCAAGAAGGTCATGGAACGCAAGGAGCAGGAAAAGGGAATTGTCGGTGTTGTTGCAGATATCATTAAAGTAGATAAGAAGTATGAAACCGCGATTGAAACGGCATTAGGAGGTAACATCCAGAACATCGTAACCGATGATGAGGAGACGGCGAAACGCATGATCCGTTTCTTAAAGGATACGAGATCTGGACGAGCAACCTTTTTACCCTTAACGAGTATTACGAAGCCGCAGGAGTTTAAAAATCCGGAGTCCCTTAAGGAAAAGGGAGTAATCGGCATGGCAGATGAGCTGGTTCATATTGATGCGAAATATAAGAACGTAGCCAAAGCCATGTTGGGAAGAATTGTCGTTGTAGATAACGTCGACAATGCCGTAAAGATTGCAAGGAAATTCGATTACGGTATCCGTATGGTTACGCTGGAAGGAGAACTTTTAGTACCGGGTGGTGCCATCAGCGGTGGTGCCTTTAAGAATAACAGTAATCTTCTCGGACGGCGGCGCGAAATCGAAGAACTGAACGAGAAGGTGAAGAAATATTTAAAACAGGTAGATGAGCTGTTAGAGGACATCGAGAAGACCAAGCAGGAGCGTAATCAGTTACGGCTAAGTCTCGAAGAAGACAAGGCGGAATTACAGAAAAAGTTCATTGAACAGAATACTGCAAGACTGAATGTCATTAAGGCAGAGGAACGTAAGAATGAAGCTTCCGAAGGCTCGATGGAATTAAAGAACGAAGAGCGCGAGATTGAGACCCAGATTCAGGAGATCAATCGGAGCAAGCAGGAGATCCAGCAGGAACTACTGGATTCCGAGCAGCTTGAAAAGAATGTGGAACAGCAGATCAAAGGCTTTACCGCAGAGCTGGAAGAGAAGCGTAAGGAAGAGTCCGAACAGTCCGTACATGTATCCGAGTGGGATGTGGAAGTGGAGAAGATGCTGCAGCAGCAGAACTTCCATCAGCAGAATGTGGATCGTATTGATGGTGAGATCGAACGGTTATCTTCAGAACTGCAGGAGGTTTTGGACAGCCTTAAGGAGAGCACCGAAGCGGTTGAATTGAAACGGAACAGCATTACTGAAATTGAAAAGACAATCGAGGCTTCCCACACAACGAAATCCGATACAGAAACGAAGTTAAAGGATGATATTGCCCATAAAGAAGAACTGTCTGCAAAACAGAAGAATTTCTTTACAGACCGGGAATCCCTGGCAGAGAAAATGACAGGCCTTGATAAGGAAGTATACCGTCTGAATTCCCAAAAGGAACGGATTCAGGAGAATATTGAGAACCAGATCAATTACATGTGGGATGAATATGAGATCACGTTATCCGATGCATCCTCCATGAGGGATGAGACAATGACCGATCTGTCTGCCATGAAGAAGGAAACCGGTTCCTTAAAGGATCAGATTAAGAAGCTGGGGGATGTTAATGTCAATGCGATTGAGGATTATAAGAACCTCATGGAGCGTTATACCTTCTTAAAGACACAGCATGACGATCTCGTAGAAGCGGAGAAAACGCTGGAAGGAATCATCGTGGAACTGGATACGGCGATGCGTAAGCAGTTTGAAGAAAAGTTTGCAGAGATCAGCCGGGAATTTGATAAGGTATTCAAGGAATTATTCGGTGGCGGAAAGGGAACACTGGAGCTGATGGAGGATGAAGATATCCTCGAAGCCGGCATCCGGATTATTGCACAGCCACCCGGAAAGAAGCTGCAGAACATGATGCAGTTATCCGGTGGAGAAAAGGCTCTCACGGCAATTGCTCTTTTGTTTGCCATTCAGAATCTGAAACCGTCTCCATTCTGTCTGCTTGATGAGATTGAAGCGGCCCTTGATGAAAACAACGTAACCCGTTTTGCAAAATATTTACATAAGCTTACGAAGAATACCCAGTTCATCGTTATTACACATCGGCGTGGAACCATGGAAAAGGCGGATCGCTTATATGGTATTACCATGCAGGAAAAGGGTGTTTCCACTCTGGTAAGCGTCAATTTGATCGATAAGGAGCTGAGTGAGTAATGGCAGGATTTTTTAGCAGGTTAAAAAGTATATTCAGTGGACATTCTGCCATTGATGAAGATTTCTACGAAGAACTTGAAGAAACGCTCATCATGGGAGATATGGGAATCACAGCGACCGAAGAGGTCATGGAGGAGCTTCGCCGTCAGGTGAAGGAACGCCATGTGAAGGAGACAGAGGACTGCAGGGAGCTTTTAAAGGAAAGCATTAAAGAGCAGATGCAGGTTCCGGAGGATGCATATGACTTCGAGAATCAGCAGTCCGTAATTATGGTAATCGGTGTGAACGGTGTCGGCAAGACGACCTCGGTGGGTAAGCTGGCAGCTATTTACAAAAAGCAGGGGAAACGCGTATTGATTGCAGCTGCAGATACCTTCCGCGCTGCAGCCGGAGAACAGCTCGATGAATGGGCAAAGCGTGCCGGTGTGGAAATAATAAGCGGTGCACAGGGAGCGGATCCTTCCAGCGTGATCTTCGATGCAGTCAGTGCAGCAAAAGCGAGAAATGTGGATATTCTGCTTTGTGATACGGCAGGAAGACTTCATAATAAGAAGAACCTCATGGAAGAGTTAAAGAAGATGAACCGGATCATTGACCGGGAGTTTCCTGATGCACACCGTGAAAATCTGGTGGTGCTTGATGGAACAACCGGACAGAACGCACTGGTTCAGGCAAGAGAATTCGGTGAAACCGCGGATCTTACCGGTATTATTTTAACCAAGATGGACGGAACGGCCAAGGGAGGAATTGCAGTAGCAATTCATGCAGAGCTGGACATTCCGGTGAAATATATTGGTGTTGGAGAAAAATTAGAGGATTTACGGAAGTTTGATGTACAGGAATATGTCGATGGACTTCTGGAAATGAAAGGCGAAGAAGATGGATACGAAAATGCTGACACTTGAACGATTTGAAGAAGCTTCAGACATTGTAAGAAAGGTGACGCAGGAAACCAAGCTGGTGTACAGTGATTTCTACAGTACACAGACCGGAAACAAGGTCTATTTCAAGCCGGAAAACATGCAGTTGACAGGAGCCTACAAATTAAGAGGTGCTTATTATAAGATCAGCACGCTTTCTGATGAAGAACGTGCAAAGGGACTGATTACCGCATCGGCCGGAAACCATGCACAGGGTGTTGCTTATGCAGCGAAGTGCTTTGGTGTAAAGGCGGTCATTGTGATGCCGACAACCACGCCGCTGATTAAAGTAAACCGTACCAAGGGATATGGCGCAGAGGTGGTTCTGTATGGTGATGTTTATGATGAAGCCTGTGAGAAGGCCTATGAGCTTGCAAAGGAAAACGGATATACCTTCATTCATCCGTTTGATGACCCGGCGGTTGCAACCGGACAGGGAACCATTGCCATGGAAATTATCAAAGAACTTCCGGTGGTTGACTATATCTTAGTACCGGTTGGCGGCGGCGGCCTGGCAACCGGTGTTTCCACACTGGCGAAGCTCTTAAATCCGAAGATCAAGGTAATCGGTGTGGAACCGGAGGGTGCGAACTGCTTACAGGAATCCGTGAAGGCGGGAAAGGTACTGACTCTTGATCATGTCAGCACCATCGCAGACGGTACTGCCGTGAAGACACCGGGATCCAGGATTTTCCCCTACTTACAGAAGAATCTCGATGACATCATTACCGTTCCGGATGAAGAGCTTGTTGTTGCATTTCTTGATATGGTAGAAAATCATAAGATGGTTGTAGAAAACTCCGGGCTTCTTACCGTAGCAGCCTTAAAGCATCTGGATGTAAAGGGCAAGAAGATTGTATCCATCTTAAGCGGCGGTAACATGGATGTTATTACGATGTCTTCCGTTGTCCAGCAGGGACTGATTATGAGAGACCGTATTTTTACGGTATCGGTACTTCTTCCGGATAAGCCGGGTGAATTAAGTCATGTGGCAGATGTTATTGCCAGACAGAACGGTAATGTGATTAAACTCGAGCACAACCAGTTCGTATCCATTAACCGCAGTGCGGCGGTAGAACTCCGGATCACGCTCGAAGCATTCGGCACCGAGCATAAGAAGCAGATTATGGAAGCACTCGAACAGAACGGATACCAGCCGAAGCTGGTTCGTACGAATATCTAGAGCATAAGCTGGAATACGGTACGGCAATAATTCCCGAGCGGAATATAAGATCAATATAAGACAGAATGTCATGTAGGACGTAATACTTGAGTAATAATGAAGCGAACCACATACAATAGGTATGTGGTTTGTTTTGAATTGCCATGCATATGAGAAAATGATCCAGTGGATCATTTTTGAGTAGAGTACGGGAAAGTAAATGAGGTTTGATATGAAAAAATTAGTCTGGAAATATTTGTGGCTCACAGTGGCATCCATAATCTATAGCTGTGGGGTATCATCTTTTATTGATGCAAATAACTTTGCACCGGGAGGCGTATCGGGCTTATGTATTTCTTTAAACCGGCTGATTCCGCTTGAAATCGGTACGTTGTTTTTCCTGTTAAATATTCCGATTCTGATTCTCGGTTTCTGGAAATTTGGAGGAAAATTTATCGCATCCACTCTGTATGAAATTGTACTGATTTCCGGATTTTCCAACTGGTTTGCAGCAAGGGGCGCAGCAACAACCGATCCGATTCTGGGGGCAGTGTTTGGCGGAGCCCTGATTGCGGTCGGAATGGGTATTGCGTTTAAATGCAGGGCAACAACCGGTGGAATGGATATTATTGTAAAGGTCATCAAGTTAAAGTTTCCTTATCTTAAGACGGGAACGATTTTCCTGCTTGCCGATGCCATTGTCATTGGCTTTGGCGGCATTGTATTCGGAAACTTGAATGCGATTCTTTACAGCGTTCTGGCAGAGGTGGTGACTTCAAAGGTTCTCGATCTGATTCTTTACGGAACAGACGGTGCGAAGCTTCTTTATATTATCAGTGATCATTCGGAACGGATTGCAGAGCGGATTCTTATAGAGATTGATTCCGGCGTTACCTATCTGGAAGGAAAGGGCGCTTACCAGAATACCGACAAGAAGGTGATTCTGTGTGTCATCCGGAAACAGAATATGCAGAAAATGGAGGACATCGTCCGTATGGAGGATGAGAATGCCTTTATGATTGTATCGAGTGCATCGGAAATTTATGGAGAGGGCTATAAGAGTTATTTTATGGAAAAGCTGTAAAATAAAGGAAGCATGAAAAGAGAGACACTGTTTGTACATGGTAACAAAGCGGTTATATATGGCTTTGAATAGTGCTGAATAGTTGGCAAAACGGATTGTAAAAATCAGATATTCATATTATACTGATCTTGATAACTGCATGAAATAGAAAGCTGAATTGTTGCCCAAATAGCAATCCCGCAGATAAAGTTTATAATAGAATATGAGGAATGAACGAATGAATAAGAAAAGACAACGACGGATGAATTATCTGATGAATATTATTTTGTGTCTTGTGGCACTTGTTTCACTTACGGTGTGTATTTTTCTGCTTTTGAAAAACTACCAGTTGAATTTTGAAACAACCGAGGCACTGGCACAGGTGGAGCAGATAAAGGAAGATACGAAGGACTATATTTATACCCAGTCGGATGTAAATTCCTTTGTGGAAGAGGCTGTTCTAAATGCACAGACCACGGAAGCAAGAAAGCTTTTGGATGATATCAAGAGTCGTATGGAAAGCGGAGACAGTACGGCTGCCGTTTTACGGGAGCTGTATCCGGAGGATGTGGTGGTTTATGCCGATAGTAAGTATAACTTCTTTCCGATTACGGATGAATACAAGCGGAATAATTATGTACTGGATAATTTTGTTTTAGATGAGGCATCTTCCAGAATTACCTATACGGATGATGTCGGAGAAGTGCACTCTAAGACCGGTATAGATGTTTCCAAGCATCAGGGAAAGATCGATTGGGAGAAGGTGGCTGCCGATGGTATTGACTTTGCATTTATCAGAGTCGGTTTCCGGGGAAGCTCGGAAGGGAAGCTTGTGGAGGATGAATATTTTATTGATAATATTGAGGGTGCGTTAGAGAATCATATCGAGGTAGGTGTTTATTTCTATACGCAGGCAGTAACCACGGAAGAAGCAAAGGAAGAAGCACAGTTCCTGCTGGATCTGTTAGAACCGTATGATATCACCTATCCGGTAGTCCTTGATCTTGAGGAAGTAAATGGAAAGAGCCGTACCGATGATATGACAAAGGAGGATTTTACCGACGCGGCTATTGAATTTTTAGATACCGTAGAGAATGCAGGATACCAGCCCATGATCTACGGAAACTTAAAGACCTTCTTTATCATGCTCGATATGAGCCGGATCGAAAAGTATGACAAGTGGTTTGCCTACTATCAGACCCCGGTTTACTTCCCGTATGAATTCACCATCTGGCAGTACAGTAGTACCGGTAAGGTGGACGGAATCAAGGGTGATGTAGATCTGAATGTGTGCATGAAGGAGTATTAGAGCATCCGGGCATATAGAATCAGAATATTATCGTGTAGATAACGATTTCAAGGACCATAAGCTTATGATGAAAAGCAGCCTGCTTTGACCGGCTTGAAGTGAAAACCGGTTGGCAGGTTGTTTTTTATGACGGGAATGACTCATGAGAGGATTGGGCTGTTTTTGATACGACTTTGATATGACAATTATACCACTCATGTACAAGTGGGAAAAGTGTGGTATACTATAGGTAATGACTTTTATACAGAAATACAAGGATAATGAATACTATGACTACGATATTGTGATTGGCGCTATGACTTGATTCCGAGTAGTTCAAAACATATTTCCGTTGGTATATTTGGTTGTCAATAAAGACTAATTATAAATCAAACAAGTCGCTATGAGTACCAGTACGTGTTAGCGTAAGGACAAGAATATTTTCTTCACATCGATAAACGAGAAGCCAATCTGGTTGAATGTGGCACTCTCTGTGTCCGGTCCAGTTGCCGGATAAAGCGTGATCCTTGTGTTTGGCCTCTAAAGGTATACCATTTGCAAGTTTGCTAATAACATCCTTGAGAAGCTCCATATTCATGCCACGCCGCTTTGCCAGCTTAAAATCCTTTTTGAATTGGGTGGTATTTCTGATTTCATATTTTGTCATGAGTCGAGAGCCGCAAGAAGTTCGTCAACATCATGGTATCCTTTGATGTTGGGGTCTTTTGCAATCCTTTCTGCCTCAAGCAGAGCAGAGACCGTTTCTTTACCTGGTGTTCCTTCTGTTATTTTGAATGGAATTCCTCTTTCGCGAAGAGACTGGCGAACAAATATATTAAAAGCTGTGCTAAGGTTCATGCCTAGTTCTTCATAAAGTGCTTCCGCTGAAGCTTTGAGATCACTATCCATACGGATGCTAATGTTGCAGGTAGATGATTTAGCCATAGTATCACTCCTTCCTATTGATACAAATATTATATGTCAAATGCACGAAAATATCAATACATTGCACGAATAAAACAAAAAAGGATCTATCTGAAAGGTATCAGTGGTAATACAATGTTAAAGGAGTTCCCGGAAATCAGGAAATCTCTATGGAACAAACGCTTCGTATTGGGGACATTGTACTGGCAAACGGACTTGCATATATTGCATCCGATCCCCAAAGAGGAGATAACCGCACGGAATCTTATGATTCAAGAGGGTGGAGAGAACCGTATGTGTGTAAAGATGATATCTTAGGGAAAATGCTGATCAATATTCCGGTTGGAAGGCTTATGGATTATGTTCAACACCAAACAGAAAATCCGGTTAAATACGGTTTAAATATTGTCAAGTAAAAATGCTTGACAACATTACCAGCCTTGGTGTATATTACACAAGGTGAGTGCAATGGAACGAATAGCTAAGCAGGCAATGCTTTATGACTTTTATGGAGAATTGCTGACAGAGCATCAGAAGAAGATCTATGAGGATGTTGTATACAATGACTTCTCGTTATCCGAGATTGCCGAAGAGAACGGAATCAGCCGTCAGGGAGTACATGATCTGATCAGGCGGTGTAATAAGATTCTGCAGGAATATGAGAACAAGCTTCATTTAATAGAACGTTTCGTGAAGATCCGGGAAGAAGTGAGAAGTATTCAGAAGCTGGCAGAGAATCCACAGATTTCGAAGGAAGAGCTGATTGGCAAGGTGAATGAGATTTCCCATCGGATTATTGAGGAACTGTAAACGATTTGATTCGGAACAGCTACAATTTGAGAACAGGATAGGCTGTTGTCCGTATATAGATACTGTAGATACTGATGTTATTGCAGGAACGAGGTTAAGGAATGGCTTTTGAGAGTCTGACAGATAAGCTTCAAAATGTATTTAAAAAACTGAAAAGCAAAGGACGTCTCACCGAAGAGGATGTCAAGATTGCACTGAAAGAAGTCAAGATGGCTCTGTTAGAGGCCGATGTCAATTTCAAGGTCGTTAAACAGTTCATTAAGTCTGTGGAAGAACGGGCAATCGGTTCCGATGTCATGAACGGACTGAATCCCGGACAGATGGTAATTAAGATCGTTAACGAAGAAATGATTGCCCTGATGGGATCGGAAACAACCGAGTTACAGTTCCAGCCGGGTAAGGCAATTACCACGATTATGATGTGTGGTCTTCAGGGTGCCGGTAAAACAACCGCAGCAGCGAAGATTGCCGGAAAGCTGAAGCTGAAAGGGAAACGTCCGCTGCTCGTTGCCTGTGACGTATATCGTCCGGCAGCAATTAAACAGCTGCAGATCAATGGTGAGAAACAGCAGGTAGAGGTTTTTGCCATGGGAGATCATCAGAATCCTGTGGACATTGCGAAGGCCGCTGTGGAGCATGCACGTAAGAAGGATCTGAATGTTGTAATTATCGATACCGCAGGCCGGTTACATGTCGATGAAGATATGATGGTTGAGCTCGAAGAGATCAAGCGCAATGTGGAAGTGCATCAGACACTCCTCGTTGTGGATGCCATGACCGGTCAGGATGCCGTAACCGTAGCGAGTCAGTTTAATGACCGCATCGGAATTGACGGTGTTGTACTTTCCAAGATGGATGGTGATACCAGGGGTGGTGCAGCTCTTTCTGTTAAGGCTGTTACCGGCAAGCCGATTCTTTATGTCGGCATGGGTGAAAAGCTAAGTGACTTAGAACAGTTCTATCCGGATCGTATGGCAAACCGGATCCTTGGAATGGGAGATGTTCTTTCCCTCATTGAAAAGGCACAGGAGAACATTTCCATTGACGAGAACAGGGAAAAGGAAATGGCTGCCCGGATGAAGAAGGGCAAGTTCGATTTTGATGATTATTTAGAGAGTATGAAGCAGATGAGGAACATGGGAGGCTTAAGTAGTATTCTTTCCATGATGCCCGGTATGGGAAGTAAGCTCGGGGATATGGAATCCATGATTGATGAAAAGCAGCTTGCCAGAACCGAAGCAATCATCTTAAGCATGACTCCGGAAGAAAGAAAGAATCCGAAGCTGATGAATTTAAGCCGCAAGGGCAGAATCGCAAAGGGCGCAGGCGTGGATATCGCTGTAGTCAACCGCTTTATCAAGCAGTTTGAACAGTCCCAGAAGATGATGAAGCAGATGCCGGGGCTGATGGGCGGTAAGCGCGGCAGAGGAATGTTTGGTGGTATGAAGTTTCCGTTTTAGGAAGTTTTATATAAATAGAAATGATTATTTCATTACACTATGGAGGTGAAACAAAATGGCAGTTAAAATCAGATTAAGAAGAATGGGTCAGAAGAAAGCTCCTTTCTATAGAATCGTAGTTGCAGATTCACGTTCTCCCAGAGACGGAAGATGTATCGAAGAGATCGGTACTTATGACCCGAACACAGATCCCAGCACTTTTAAGGTAAATGAGGAGCTTGCTAAGAAGTGGTTAGCAAACGGAGCTCAGCCTACAGAAGTTGTCAGTAAGATCTTCAAGCAGGCAGGAATTGAGAAATAATTGTATGTTGTCTGGCCCTTTTGGAGGTGAACAATGAAAGAATTAGTAGAAGTAATTGCTAAAAACCTTGTTGATCATCCTGAAGAAGTCGTTGTTACAGAAAAAGAAGAAGGAAAACATGTTACAGTTGAACTTCATGTGGCAGCATCTGATATGGGAAAGGTGATCGGTAAGCAGGGAAGAATTGCGAAAGCAATCCGTGCTGTTGTTAAGGCTGCATCATCAAAAGATAACAAGAAGGTAGACGTGGAAATCGTCTAATATGGGTATGAAACCCGATTAAGATAAGAGGGAGTTCTTCGGAGCTCCCTCTTAGTTGCCATACATATGAGAAAATGATCCAGTGGATCATTTTTGAGTTACTATTGACATGCGAGAATGTCTGTATTCAAATTATATTTGTCTGGATTACGATGGGGGTATTATGGAAAAACTCTTACAGGTGGGAGTCATTTCTTCCACGCATGGAGTACGTGGAGAGGTCAAGGTGTTTCCAACGACCGATCAGGTACAGCGTTTTAAAAAATTAAAGGAAGTCATTCTGGATACCGGAAGCGGACAGCAGGTATTGAAGATTGAAAGCGTGAAATTCTTTAAGCAGTTCGCAATTTTAAAATTTGAGCATTATGATAATATCAATGACATAGAGAAATATAAAGGAAAGAGCCTTTACGTTACCAGGGAGAATGCAGTAAAGCTCCAGAAGGACGAGTATTTCATTGCCGATCTGATTGGTATGACTGCGGTTTCGGATGATGAGACACTAAAGGGAACCCTTACCGATGTGATTGAAACCGGGGCTAATGATGTGTATGTCATCGCATTAGAGGATGGAAGAGAGCTTCTGCTTCCGGCAATTAAGGAGTGTATTCTGAAGGTTGATGTGGAAGGAGAACAGCTGACCTTTCATTTGATGGAGGGGCTTCTTTAGATGAATTTTCATGTATTGACTTTATTTCCCGAAATGATTGATCAGGGAGTCCGTACCAGCATTACCGGGCGCGCTATAGAAAAGGGAGTCATTTCGCTGGAGCTTGTGAATATCCGGGACTATACGAAGGACAAGCACAAGAAAGTGGATGATTATCCGTATGGAGGCGGCGCAGGAATGCTGATGCAGGCACAGCCGGTATACGATGCGTTCTTAAGTGTGACGAAGAACTTAAAGGGCAGAATGCGCCCAAGGGTAATTTATATGGCACCGCAGGGCCGGACCTTCCATCAGCAGATGGCACGGGAGCTGGCCTGTGAAGAGGATCTGATTATTCTTTGCGGACATTACGAGGGAATCGATCAGAGAGTACTGGATACGATCGTGACGGATTATGTTTCAATCGGAGATTACGTGCTGACGGGTGGGGAGCTGCCTGCGATGGTGATGATTGATGCGGTTTCCCGTATGGTGCCGGGGGTACTTGGTAATGAGGATTCAGGAGAAACGGAGAGCTTTTCCAACTATCTGCTGGAGTATCCGCAGTATTCAAGACCGGAAGAATGGAACGGTCAGAAGGTCCCGGAGGTTTTGCTATCCGGTAACCATGAAAAGGTGGAGGAATGGCGGCTTACACAGTCTCTGGAGAGGACGAAGGAACTGCGTCCCGATCTGTATGAAAAATGGGCAGCCGAAAATCAGGATTATTTTGAACGGCTGCGCAGGCGGGAAGCCCGGAAGAGACAGAAGGAAGAACGCAGATTGAGGAAAGAACAGGAACTGTTACTATAATACCAGCTGATGACAAAAAATGCTTGCAAACATATGAAATATATGGTATCATCTCATATGTTGTGGAATTGTGATGGTCCGCTGGTATGATGATATTAAGAACGTCTATTTTCCAAATACAGAATAAGAGAGGATATAGAAATGAACGAAATTATTAAGAACATTGAAAACGAAGCATTAAAAGAAGTTGCTGAATTCAACGTTGGTGATACCGTTAAGGTTTACGGTAAGATCAAGGAAGGAAACCGTGAAAGAATCCAGGTTTTTGAAGGCGTTGTATTAAAGAAGCAGGGAACCGGCGCACGTCAGACCTTTACCGTACGTAAGGCATCTAACGGTGTTGGTGTTGAGAAGACCTGGCCTTTATATTCCCCGAACGTTGAGAAGGTTGAAGTGGTTCGTAAGGGTAAAGTCCGCAGAGCTAAGCTGAATTACTTAAGAGACCGTGTAGGTAAGGCTGCTAAGGTTAAGGAAGTAGTGAAATAATCGTTGCTGGTACGAGTGAACAGTAACAAATAAACTGCCGACAACCGGTAGGAATTTACAGGACAACCGAGTTATCGGTTGTCCTTTTTATGATTCAGTGGAACATTTTCTGAGTGCAGGACATCAGATATGATAAAGGATGAAATATGGCAAAACACAAGGGTCTTTCTTTTTATGAGAAGAAAAAGAAAATAAGTAAAGGAATGGTACGGGAGATTTTTTCTGTGATTTTTTTCTGCTTTGCAGCGATTCTGCTCGCATTTGTCATTGTGATTTCTTTTGGGCTGAAAACCAGTGTGATCGGTGTCTCCATGGAGCCTGCCTTATCGAACGGGCAGACTGTTTTTATTGACCGGTTCATATATAAGCTGATATCCCCAAAGCGCGGGGATGTGATCGTTTTTCTGCCAAATGGAAATACGAATTCCCACGATTATCAGAAAAGGGTGGTTGCACTGCCGGGAGAAAAGGTGCAGATTATCGGTGGCTATGTTTATGTGGATGGCATGATGCTTGACGAAGATGAGACACTGGATAAAATTGCAGATCCCGGGATTGCAGAGGCTGAGATTACGCTTGGTCCTGATGAATTCTTTGTGCTTGGAGACAACCGTAATAACAGTGAGGACAGCCGGTCAGGTAATATTGGTCCGGTGAAGAGAAGTAATATTATTGGAAAAGCATGGTTTCATTTATCCGGTGGCGAGGATGGATGGGGCTTTGTAAAATAAAGGTAACCGTTTCAGAATAGTAAGGATTCTGGTAAGGATCTTAAGGTGAAAGTTAGGAGTCGAGAATGAATTATCAATGGTATCCCGGACATATGACCAAAGCAAAGCGGATGATGCAGGAGAATATCAAGCTGATTGATCTGATTATCGAGCTTGTAGATGCCAGAATTCCCATGAGCAGCCGGAATCCGGATATTGACGAACTGGGAAAGGGTAAGTCCAGAATTATTTTGTTAAATAAATCGGATCTTGCAGATGCAAGGCTGAATCAGGAATGGGAGAGCTTTTTTAAGGAAAAAGGTTATTTCGTACAGCCACTCAATGCAAAAACCGGAGCCGGAATCAAGAACATCCAGGCGCTTGTGCAGGAATCCTGTAAGGAGAAAATTGAACGTGACAGAAAGCGTGGCATCATCAACCGTCCGGTACGTGCCATGGTTGTGGGAATACCGAATGTCGGCAAGTCTACGTTTATTAATTCTTTTGCAGGAAAAGCATGTGCCAAAACCGGAAATAAGCCGGGGGTTACGAAGGGAAAGCAGTGGATCCGGCTTAATAAGAATCTGGAGCTGTTAGATACTCCGGGTATTTTGTGGCCGAAGTTTGAGGATCAGAAAATCGGAGAGCGGCTGGCACTCATTGGTTCCATCAATGATGAAATTCTGCATGTGGATGAGCTTGCAGTGGCACTGATCCGGAATTTAAAAAATTCATATTTGGACTTGTTAGAAAAACGATATGATATTACAATAGATGAAGATGCATATGATACATTGAAGAGGATTGCAATCGCACGTAAGTGCCTGCAAAAAGGGGAATTACCTGATGTGGATCGGGCATCTTCCATGCTGCTTGAAGATTTTCGTTCAGGAAAGCTTGGAAGGATTACATTAGAGCGTCCGGAGGAATGGCAGTGAATAAGAAGTTAAAGGATATTCTGAGCACAAGCTTGTATTTATTAATTGTACTGGTGATGACCTTTCTGGTTGTGACCTATGTGGGACAGAGAACGAAGGTGATCGGAAGCTCCATGTCCCCCACACTTACCGATGGAGATAATCTGATTGTGGATAAGATTTCGTATCGTTTCCATGATCCGGAGCGTTTCGATATTGTGGTTTTCCCATTCCGGTACGCAGATAAGACCTATTATATCAAGCGGATTATCGGTCTGCCGGGAGAGACGGTTTACATTGATGAAGAAGGAACCATTTACATTGATGGAGAGGTCCTTAATGAGAACTTTGGCAAGGAAGTGATTCAGGATCCGGGGAGGGCTTATGAGCCGGTTAAACTTGGGACAGATGAGTATTTTGTGTTGGGCGATAACCGTAACAACAGCTCGGACAGCAGGGATCCTGTTGTAGGAAACATTCACCGGGATGAACTGATTGGTAAGGCATGGATGCGGATTTATCCGTTTGACCAGATGTGTATCATTAAACATCAGTAAAGCTTCACCATTTCAGTAAATAATAAGAGTTGGAAGCAGGACACAGATTTTTGAAAACAGGAGTATATAATGGAAACGAAGATCAGTGTGATCAAAGAAGAATTACAGGCAGCATCTTATAAAGAGCTGCCTCTCTTTATAAGTAAATATGAAACAGATGAACGCAGCGGCGTAGCTGCGCTTGTAAAAAAAGCGCGTAAGCAGATTGACGATTATGGGAAGGAGCTGCTGCGTACCGAAGGAATGAAGGAATATGAGAAGAAATACGGGGAGTATTCCTATATCTGTGGAATTGACGAAGTAGGGAGAGGACCGCTTGCAGGACCGGTTGTGGCAGGTGCCGTGATTCTGCCTAAAGATTGTGATATTTTGTATCTAAATGATTCCAAGCAACTCTCCGAAAAGAAAAGAGAAGAGTTAAATGATATCATTTTGGAAAAGGCAGTAGCAACCGGTATTGGTGTTGTATCACCGGAACGGATTGATGAAATCAATATTTTACAGGCAACCTATGAGGCAATGCGTCAGGCAATCGGAAATCTTTCCGTAAAGCCGGATCTGCTTCTTAACGATGCGGTGACGATTCCCAAAGTAGAGATCCAGCAGGTACCGATTATTAAAGGGGATGCCAAAAGCATTTCCATCGCTGCAGCCAGTATCATTGCCAAGGTATACAGAGACCGTCTGATGGTGCAGTATGATGAAATTTTTCCGGGATACGGGTTTGCAGGAAATAAGGGATACGGGTCACAGGCCCATATGGATGCAATCCGTACCTTAGGACCGACACCAATCCACCGGAGATCTTTTATCAAAAACGTGTAACTATTCAGAGCCATGCAAAATCGGATAAATATGATCGGAATGCTTGCATTCCGGAGCATATTTGGCAGATTTTATATGGCGAAGTAACCACATGAGGTAAACTTAAGCTGCGTTAGCAGCGGTTTTACGAATGTGGTTCTGAATAGTTACCCAAACATAATATTATACTAGGAGAAATCAGATTGAACATTTCATCCTTTGTAAATCAGATTACACAGACAATTACAGATGCGGCGAATGGGAACACAGGGAATCTTTCTCCGTCTGCGTTAGAGGAGAGCATCCGCAATGGACTCGAGGCGATTCTGTCAAAGGGCTCCGGACAGTCGGTAACGGGAGAAGTCCTGCAGATGAAAGGAAATGAGATTCTGTTGTCCTTTGGAGAGAACCAGCTTCTGCAGGCGAGGCTGGAGGGCGGAGCAATGCCCAAAACGGGGCAGCTTATGACATTTCAGATCCAGAATATGGCAGGCAATAAAATTTTACTGACACCGCTTTTTGAAAACATAAATCAGAATTCCAATATTTCTACGGCATTGAAGGCGGCAGGACTTCCCCTGACGGATCAGATGATCCGGATGGTAAAGGATATGATGCAGGAGGGACTTCCGATCGACCGTCAGTCGCTGTATCAGATGAACCGTGCCATGAATCTGAATCAGGGAGTGCCCACGTCCACACTGGCACAGATGCAGCGGCTTGCAATTCCGTTGGAAGCGGATATGATCCGGCAGTTTCAGAATTACCAGAATTATGAGCATCAGATTACCGGAAGTCTTTCGGATCTTACCGATGCTTTTACGGAGAGCTTCTTACAGATATCCGTGGAACAGGGGGCACAGGAGGGATTGGCCTTTGTGAAGGATGTATTAGGACAGTTTGTGAGTGAAGAGGAAATCCCGGAAGGGGATGGTTCCCGGAATCCGGAGGCGGTACAGAATAAGACGGACGGACAGGCAGCCGGGTTACAGAAGAACTTTACGGAAAGTGCATTATATAAGGAGCTTAAGGAGATTGGCGCATCGCCGGAACAGCTTTCCAATCTGGTTTCCACTAAGGGAAACGGACAGCAGGTACTAAAAGAGGTGCTGCAGCTGATTGATCAGAACCTGAAGGGAGAAGCAGGTACACCGGACTTTAGTGAAAAGCTGGGGAAATTTTTAGAGGGAAAGGAATTTAAGCAGTTATTTAAGGAGACCTTAAATAGGCAGCTGCTTTTAGAGCCGGCCGAGGTGGCGCAGGAGGGCAGGGTAGATCAGCTCTATGAAAAGCTGAACCAACAGATGAAGAGTCTGAACGCACTGTTATCCGATCCGGCAAGAGGTGATACCGCACTTGCGAAAACAGTAACGAATCTGAATCAGAATATGGATTTTATGAATGCGGTGAATCAGAATTTTTCCTATATTCAGATTCCGCTTAAAATGTACAATAAAGAGACAAGCGGCGAACTGTTTGTCTATACGAATAAGAAGAGTCTGGCAAAGAAGGACGGTAATGTAAGCGCACTGCTTCATCTGGATATGGAGTACTTAGGAAGCGTCGATGTGCATGTCACATTGAGCCAGGGGCAGAAGGTGGCAACGAAGTTTTATCTGCAGGATGATGCCGCACTGGATCTTATTGCAGAGCATATCGATCTGCTGAATGACCGGCTGAACAAGCGTGGGTACTCGATGAATGCAGAATTTATCAATCAGGATACACAGACGAATGTGCTTGGCGAGATTCTGGATCAGAGTAAAAATATCTCTGTATTGTCAGGAACCTCTTTTGATGTGAGGGCTTAATGGAATATGGAACACAGATTTTAAGACAGGTGAAATGGAACCGGAAATAAGGAACCGAAAGCGGTAAAGGATCGTGTATGGAAGAAATGAAACAGAAAAGAGAAAAGGTAAAACAGGCGGTTGCACTTTCCTATGATCCGGAAGAAGATGCCCCCAAGGTCATTGCAAGCGGACGGGGAGCACTGGCAGAACGAATCATTGAAAGGGCGAAGGAAGCAAATGTCGCCGTGCACCGGGATGATAAGCTTGCAGATACCTTATCCAGACTGGAAATTGGAGATATGATTCCACCGGAGCTTTATGAGGTGGTGGCGGAGATTCTGGTGTTTGTTGATGCAATGGATAAGATCAAGGCCAAAATGGATGCGCATAAGAAGTAAAAGAAGAGTTAAGAAATACGGAAAGATAAGAAGTAAGGGGAAATTGTTGAATAAGAGGGAATTAGGAACGCAGAAGGAGCTGCTTGCCATGCATTATCTGGAAAAGCAGGGAATGAAAATTCTTGAGAGAAATTTCAGGTGCCGGACAGGTGAAATTGATCTGATTGCACGTGATGGAACCTGTCTTGTTTTTGTGGAGGTTAAATACCGTACGACAGATCGTTACGGTTCTCCGTTAGAAGCTGTGAACGTGCGTAAGCAGCAAACGATCCGCAAGGTGGCTGAGGTCTATCTGCTTATCAGAAAGCAGACAGATTGTGAAGTTCGTTTTGATGTGGTTGGAATCTGCGGAGATAATATCCGGCATATTAAAGATGCATTCTGATCCGACGTTTGGGGATAGGTGCAGCCCGGACATTCCGGATGAATGAGGAAGCTTCAGGGAGGAGATTGGAAGTAGTGACAGAATGGAAACGAAAAGAAAACCGGTATCACATGGTATCGCATGAAGGAAATGATGGTCTTACATATCTGACATTTCCTGTTCTGGATGGAGCAGAGAATGTCAGACATTTATTTTCTACCAGAAAAGGTGGCGTGAGCAGGGGGATTTATGAGAGCATGAATCTCAGCTTTCACCGTGGGGACGATGCGGAAAATGTCCTTGAAAATTTCCGGCGGATCGCAGCGCTTTTTGACAGTACACCGGATAAAATTGTCTGTGCGAAGCAGACCCATACCACGAATATCCGCAGAGTGACGAAGGTAGATGCCGGAAAGGGAGTAACGAAAGAACCGGATTATGAGGAAATAGACGGACTGATTACCAATGAGCCGGGACTGATTCTGTGTACCTCTTTTGCAGACTGTGTACCGCTTTATTTCGTAGATCCAAAGAAGCAGGCAATCGGACTTGCCCATTCCGGCTGGCGTGGTACCGTGAACCGTATGGGAGCAAGGATGATTGAAGAGATGAAACGTCAGTTTGGAAGTAATCCCGGAGATCTGCTTGTGGCGGTTGGTCCATCGATCTGTGTAGACTGCTATGAAGTGGGAGAGGATGTTGCCGGGGAGTTTCAAAAGGCTTTTCCGGATACGGTGGTATTACAGAAGGGAAAGCAGGAGGGCAAGTACCAGCTTGATTTATGGAAGGCCAATGAGCAGCTCTTACTGGATGCCGGAATCCGGAAAGAGCATCTTGAAATTACAGATCTTTGTACCTGCTGCAACCCGGAGCTTTTGTTTTCGCACCGGGCAAGCCATGGACAGAGGGGAAATCTGTGTGCATTTCTGGAACTGACAGGGAAACATTAATAAAACCTTAATAAAATTCCTACCATGTAATTAAAATTCCTATGTTTTAATAAGAGGGTCAAATGAGAAAGGTGAGGGAGAACAATGACGAATATTCTGGTATGTGATGACGACAAAGAAATTGTAGATGCCATCGAGATTTATCTGCAGCAGGAGGGTTATCAGATCTATAAGGCTTACGATGGAGAGCAGGCGATTAAAGTACTTAAGGAGATGAATATCCAGCTTCTGATTATTGACATTATGATGCCGAGACTGGATGGTATTCATGCCACCTTAAAGATCCGGGAATTCAGCAGTGTCCCGATTATCTTCCTGTCTGCCAAATCGGAGGATACGGACAAGATTCTTGGATTAAATATGGGAGCGGACGATTACATTACGAAGCCGTTTAATCCGCTTGAGCTTGTGGCAAGGGTAAAGTCAAACCTGCGGCGTTACACCCAGCTTGGCAGCCTGAATGTCGAGAATAATGCACTGTATCAGGTGGGCGGGCTGTGTATGAATGATGATACCAAGGAAGTGACCGTGGATGGAGAGCCGGTAAAGCTTACTCCGATCGAGTACAATATCCTGTTCCTTCTTGTGAAAAACCAGGGCAAGGTCTTTTCCATCGACCAGATTTACGAAAATATCTGGAATGAAGAGGCCATCGGTGCAGATAATACCGTAGCAGTACATATTCGTCATATTCGTGAAAAAATCGAAATCAATCCCAAGGAACCTCGTTATTTGAAAGTAGTCTGGGGTGTAGGCTACAAAGTAGAAAAACAATAGGAAAGGTAGAGAGAGAATGAACAGGGTTCAGAAGGTTATCTGTCATGTGGTACAGCATGCTGCACTTGTTGTAGGCGTTGTATTGCTTACAACGGCGCTGCTAAGTTCGTATGTTAGGTATGAGACCGTAAACGGTGTGCGGTCTACATTCTTAAATAACGAAGGACGGCAGAAGGACTTTGAAGATTCAAAAATTTTTAATGAGCTGATGAAGGAACAGGCGCTCACGATTGTCCGGTATGGCGCAATACGCGGGCAGCTTGAAACCGACGGGGTATACGATGCCAATAAAGTTATTGATATTACGGCATATGCCAACCGGTTTGAAGGTGTACCAAACCGGTATGTAACGGCAGATTATTATTTAGAGGATCTGATCCGCTGGGGCAAATATGGTATTGAATATGTGATGACGGAAACCTGCGCAGCAGATTTCCTAAGCGGAATTACACAGTATACCGTCATTTCCAATGTGGAATACGGAAGTTATCACGGTAACTTCAGCCCATATAATACCGACCTAAGTCATTCAGTAGAAAAGATTGATGTTTCCGGAAACTCATTATCTCCGACAATTTATGAGGATGTCTATACAGGAGACTGGTTGAGTGGAGAAGGTGGGGAAAACACAGAGGTATCACAGCATCAGCTTCTGGTAAACCGTTATCAGACAGTCGATGGCAAAAATGTTGAGGATTATGTTTCAAACTGGGAGGAGTATGATCAGCTGGTAGCTTCCCTTGCAACGACGATCCGGGATCTGACAGAGAATTATGCACTCTGCGGGAAGTACTACGACTATTATGATGAAACCGGAAGTGATGCCAAATCCAATGTAGTATATCTGATCCGTAAAACGATCGGCAATAAAACAGAGCTTTATACTAATCTGGGAACGGAGCGGACGGATCCTGCTTTTTTAGAGGCGGCTCTGAAAGAAAAGTGCGACCGGTATCTTCTTTATGATGCGCAGGATCTGCGGTATGAAACGAATACGCAGGTTACGGAAGCAGAACTCCGTCAGTTTATCAGCGATTACGGTTATGCCTATCCGGAAAACCTGCAGATTATGATCGGAGTGAACAAGGAGCGTGCAGTGAAGGACTGCTTTGTGACTGCCGGCGCGGCTTATCAGAATGCGGTTCCAGACTTTACGCAGAATGTCATTATTGCGGTGATCTGGCTGCTTATATTCCTTGCCAT
>ERZ1026850.430-NODE-430-length-26343-cov-5.730219_pt1 | contig 26343 bp, 17 predicted proteins | sample MGYA00380155_ERZ1026850 | MGnify/ENA primary metagenome ERZ1026850 (study PRJEB33269, sample SAMEA4719791) | human gut metagenome | biome: human-associated habitat; feature: organic feature; material: feces | place: Cameroon | collected 2013-10 ... | reverse complement strand
TCTGCACAAGGTTTCCGGCTTCCTGCCTGATTGATAGTTGAGAATAAAGCAGGAATTTCCGACCTGTGCGGAACCATTTAAGAATTAAGGTTCCTCACAAAAAGATTTGCATTTAGAATGTTATTTCGACAAAAGAAAATCTGCTTTGCAATCATGATAACACAGACTGCAAAGCAGATGCAAGAGTTTATTTGTAATTTACCACCACAAAAATCCAACCTTTTTACTCTTAATCTTAAAGGTTATCTTCTTGGTTCCGCCGTAGTTGCCGACGCCCCTGATAATCACGGTAGCTGTTCCTTTCTTTACATTGTTGCTGTAGCTTACGATTTCGTAATCGTCCGCAGTAAGAGGCACTTTCTTCATAGTCAGCGTAATTTCCTCTTTTCCGGGTTTAATGGCTGAACCGGTGTAGGTCTGGTCCGTTACCTTTGCTGTTACTTTACTGATATCCGCCTGCACAATACGGTAACTTCCGGTCAGTTCACCGGTAAATCCGCTTCCTTCTTTTGCCTTCACGGTTACAAAAATCTCCGTTCCGGCAGGGATGATATCGCTATCCTTTACTTCACTGCCATCCGCATAAGCATACTTCACAATCTCGTAGTCCTTCTTTACTGCAAGCTTCTTACCGTTGGAATCCAGCACATCAAATTTGGTCGTATAGTTCTTCGCTTTGTTCTGGAATACCTTGTCTGCCGCTTCCAGTGAGAGATTGGATAAATCCTGCGGTACAATATCGAATGTAACTGTTCTGGTGCCCTTGAAATTGCCCTTTCCGGTTATTGTAACCGTAGGCGCCTTCAAATCACCCGCACTTGCTACCTTTTTATTGTTGGCATATTTTAAGGTGTAGTCCTTACCCTCTGTCAGAGTCGTACCATTAAAGGTAATCACAGGCTTAGGGGTAGCTCCGGTCTTGCAGAAACCGACCTCTGTTTCCAGTTCCACATGGAATGCATCCTCCGTATCTGCCGCAATATCAAACGGGTCAATTTTAATCGTTCTCTTCAGCGTACCACTGTATCCGTTAATACCGGTAAAGATTAAGGTTGCCTTTCCCGCATTAACGTTGTTTATAAATTGCAAAGTAAATCCTTCGTTTTCATAAAGCGTTGTGTAACTATTATGTCCTGTGGATACCTCAACATAACATTCCGGTGTGTGCGGTTCTCCATTATAGGTATACTTTCCGTTTCCCCTATACCAAACAGAGCCTTTGGAAATACTGTAGCCGTTAATCTTAAACGGTACCCGTCTGGTACCTGTGTATCTGCCAATACCCTCAATCAGCAGGTAAGCCGTGCCCACCTGGTTATTGTTAAGATATGTTACGACATAATCCTCATTTTCAATCAGAGTATACTTACCATCCTTCAGTGTAAATTCGGGATAATACTCATAACTGCCATACCAGTCATAGGTATAGGGTTTGATATTAGAAACCTTAACCTTACTGATGGGAATCAGTTCCGTAACCGTATAGGTAATGACTCTGGTTCCAGTGTAATTTCCGACACCATTCAGAATAATGTCGTAGGTACCGGCTTCCTTGTAAGTGCCGGTTGTGGTATCCGTACAGGTTACCACATAGTCTTTCTTGGCAATCAGCTTCTTTCCGGCAAAGGTGATAACCGGAACCGGTTTCTGAGCCTTGCCGTTATAAGCAGTGGTCAGATTATCCGCAATTATTAAAGGATTATCCTCACTGATATCCTGAGGCAGAATAGCAAAGGTAATAGTTGTCTTTCCTTCATAATTTCCTTTACCGATTACCGTAATGGAAGGTGCTTTAACCGCATCTCTTCCCGCTGCATTGGTATTATTTTTATAGGTTACAGTGTAATCCTTTTTCTCTGTCAGACGGGTCTTACCATCGTATACGCGAATAGCCGGTTTAATCGGCTTTCCGGTATATTCCATATCGGTCACTCCGGCTACCCACATGCCATCCGGAATACCGTCCTCCGGAATATCATCAGGGTCTACATCTCCCCAGACGTCCTCATCTTCCGAAATCGTATAATGGAAGGTTACCACTTCACTGTCCTTATAGCCATCCTTTACCGCAAAGGCTTTAATTGTGATTTCCTCATTTACCACAATCGGAGCTGTATAAATCTGAGAATTGATGGTAGGTTCCGTACCATCAAGGGTGTAATAGATGGTGGTGTCCTTCTTTACATTGGATAAAGTAATTTTAGTTCCCCTTAATACAGCCATGTCTGTCCACAGATTAGCTTTGGGTAACGGTAATGCTCCTTTATCTTTCCATTTGGCCACGAGTGTAATGTCCGAAGTAACCGGTGTATTAAAATCATATAATCGGTCGTTCAGATACCACCCCATAAAATTCATCCCCTCTTTGACAGGAGGATCCAGTGGTTCAAATGCCTTTTCCCCATATCTTACCGGCCAAGAGTCAAAAAAGTTTCCAGTACCGCCGTTATAATCATACGTCACGGTAAATATAGGTATTGTATAACTATATTTTACAACATCACTGTCCAAGTACCCATCTTTTATCGCAATAGCTCTTATATTGGTATCCTCTTTTATAACAAGAGGAGTTGTATACAAATAACTGTCTTTGGTAGGCATATCACCATTTAAGGTGTAATAAATTTTTGCTCCCTTTGTTTCTGTCGAAAGTGTAACTTTCGTTCCCGGAATAATGTCACCACTTTCCTGATTTGCCACAGGATTCTTTACTATTGGTGGAATTTTTCCCGACACCGGCTCTGAAAATTCCGATGTCATATTTTTATCACTGCCATACTCTGCTGAAAAATAATATCCCGTATCTTTATTCCACAGCCAATATAAGCCTCTCACTCTGTACCAATACTCAACATCCGGCTCGGCTGTTTTGTCTGTAAAATTTCTATAGTAATAGTCCGAAGAACTGCTGCCGTTATTTACGTCCGATGCTATTGTTACATATTCGCCATCTTTAGATGTGCTTCTTTGAATTTCATACCCGGATGATCTGGCATCATTATTTTCCGTCCATGAAATTGTCAGTTCTTTTCCTTCTATCTGTGTTGAAACTTCAGGAATAGCAGGTCTAATACCAAGTACAAAGGAAACGGAAACCTTTTGCGGTTGAATTCCATACACAAATGCCATTACTTCCGCTTTTGTTGTCCTCACTGGTACTATGCTTTCACTATTATCCGGCATAGTACCTATATTAGATGATAAGTAATATGGAAACTTATACTCTTTATTGTTTCCGTCTTTTATAGAAAGAGGAAGTTTTACTTCTTCTCCCGCATAGGTGTACATTATATTTTTTTCGAAATTGACTGTTACATTTTGCGCCGCTTTTTCGTAATGCAAGGAATTTTTATTTATACGGAGCATTGGACGTATTCCCACACTCCAAGTATTATATACCCGGCTGTAAGTACAGACAGAACCGCTTGCATCAACCAATGCCGGTTTACTATATCCATAAGAAATTTCATAAGGTGTTCTTGTCCAATAAGCACATGTAAAATTGGTCGTGTCGTATGCTCCGGCATCTCCTATACCAACCATAGGTGTAGTAATGTCCGGTCGAAGATCTTTATAATAATGTGCTATTCGACTCTGTGAATCTTCAAAATAATGGTCCATTTCTTTAACTGACGGCAAAAATATTCTATCCTGCGTTGTCGTCCCTTCTGAATCAATATGTCCTGCAGCGGTATTTTTCACAGTGGATACCTGAATATCATTTTTCTCATCTTCTGTAAAATACTTGTTAAAATAGGAATCATCATTTACATATTCACGTATTGCGCTATTGGCCCATTCAAGATTACTTCCATCTGTCGTAGGATCAAAATTATATCCCTCAAAAACATATTCCTGCATTAACAGAAGTGTATCCCCTTCATCCTCTATTACCACCCAGCGAATAGGTATGGTATTATAAATATCTCCCCCCGTTGTAAGGTAATACCAATAGCCGTCCACCTCATGAAATCCTTTTCCGGTACCGGCTAATGCATCTTTCACTTTATTACTGCCCTGTGCCCTATATTCATTTATTAATTTGTGTCCAAAATTAATGATGTCTCCGCTCACCAGATTAGTATCTGTCGGAATATCATTGTTGTCACTTACATCATCATTACCACTCACATCCTGATTGCCAGAGATATCCCCACCGGTAACATCATTGCCGGAGACATCTCCACCGGATACTGTTTCCTTAACAGGAACTACTGTTGACTCGCCATTTTCTGCTGCATAAACTGATGCCGGTATTAATTCCAGCATCATACATATGCATAAAATAAATGCTAAAATTCTCTTTTTCATCTGCTTTCTCCTTTTTTCATGGAAAATGCAAAGAAAGCGCACTATCCCATGCACTTTCTTGCTTTTTTATCATAAAAATTCCTTATGATACCCCTTATTTTCTTGTTAATACAAAACTGGTTCCATTATCGTCAAAATTAAATGTCTTGCCGTCGTAAGATACAATCGTATACTCAGCAGTGCTAAAATCCTTGAAGTAAAATCTCATAGTCTCCGTAGGTACATCTTCCCCAATGACATACACTGTATAAACATGTCCTTGTTCATAACTTTTACCATCGCTATCCGTCATACTAACAATTCTCTCCCAATGGTTCTCGTCGTTTTTCTTGTAGTCAAATTCCCACTGGTTTCCCATGCTATCTTCCCAGTTTCCGAGTAAAGCCATGCTAACATAATCTTCAGAATGTGCATTGTTGTCGGTTCCATACAAAGGATAATCTTTCTCATACACTTCTATTGTATCTATTGAGACCACAGAGGTCGGGTTTTCCTTGTAAGACCCTGTTATATGTAATATAAGCTGATCATTTGCATCCTTTTCATAGAAATATTCCTCTTGCTCCATCATGTAAGTTGCTCTTGCAATATCCTTAAATTCATACGTGATCTTCATATCTGTGTATCGTGCTGCTTCTTCTTCCGATACCTCTCCCTTAGCAACCTTGATTTGCTTATATATATCCCAGATATTAATTTCATTATTGCTTGTTTTAATCTTCTTAGCCTCTGCTGTACCATCTAAATATTCTGTACACTTCACAAAATCACTTCCCCATACAATGCCATTGGGTAAAATTGACAAGTCACCTATCTCTATCTTTTTATCTCCATTATTTTCGGTCTCTATGCTATCCCACACACCCACAATTTTCTGATCTATGCTTTCTTTTTCATTATAAGTAGCAATCTGCACCCTGTTTTCTTCCGCAAGCTGATTTTCCTCCACTGACTGTTTTTTATCAGCAAGCTGATTTGTCTTTTCTGCTCCACATGCTGCCACTGACAATGCCATGGCTACTCCCAATAAAATTGCAATCCATCTTTTTCTCATATGTTTTCCTCCACTCATTTATATACAAATGCTCTTTGGCATTCATATCCTTTTTACACTCTCACCAGTATTCCGGTCAGATTATCCAGGGCTCCGTAACTGTAAACCTTATCCTTGATTGTCATAAGAGTTTCCGATAAATCTCTCTTTTTTTCACCCTTAATTAAAAGTTTATTCAGCACCTTTTCCGGACAATATTTATAAATTCCGTCGCTGCATAAGAAGAACTGTGACTGCTTTTCTATGCTGCCTCCGGAAATTCTCGGTGCAATGCCATCCTCAAATCCAATAGCCTGTGTAAGTGTTCCATATCTGGGATCTGCCATGATTTCCGCTTCCGATTTATACCGGTTAACAGCCAAACTCTCCCATACGTCATCTACCGATATCTGTTGGACTTTTTTCTTTTTAATTTCAAATACCCGGCTGTCACCTATTGTAAACAAAAGATAGGATGTATCACGGATAATCAGCATGGACAGGGTTGCACCGCCTGTGAGTTTCTGCTCCTGATACATGGCAAATATTTCAGCGTTAATATTTTGAATTAACTCTGAAATAGTATTGGTAATTTCCTCTGTTGTGCTGTTCTTTAGAATGGTGTAATTGCGTTTCCACCAGTCACCAATCATTTCAACCGCCTTACCGCTTGCCATCTCTCCTTTACTATGTCCGCCCATTCCGTCGGATACCACGTAGATGCCATAGTCTCCTTTTTCATCCGCAAACACATTATCCTGATTAACACTTCGCTGGTGTCCAATATCCGTAAAACAAGCGCTTGTCAATGACATTTAGCATTTCTCCTTTACGACCTCTAACTTTAACTCCGTCTCTCCTATTTTTATAATTCCGCCGTTTATAACTGCCGTTTTTCTCTGAATCTTTTGGTTTTCATAAAAGGTACCGTTTGCAGAACCCAAATCCTGTACATATAAAATTCCATTACTGTAGGAAAGTTCACAATGCCTGGAAGAAATGAATCTATCATAGGATATAATGACGTCTCCCGTGCTTCTTCCGATTACCACGCCACCATCTACCGCTACCTTATAAAATCTTTCCGGGTAAGCAATATCTCTTATCAGGACACTATTCCGTTCCTTCTGAATTGCGGAGCCATTTGACCATAGCTTCTGCGTGTGATTGGAATGGCTCTCCACAACAGCTTCCGGTTCTTCCTTTTTAGGTCTGACGACGGGCTGTTGATACACCGGCTGAGGTGTAGTTTTTTTCTTCTTTTTCTTTTCCTTAACAAAATAAACAATCATAAAAACAACAGCAGCCAGAAGAAGAATTCCGAGCACAATGATGAGTATCAGACACCATGTCGGAATACCTGACGATACTGCGGTCTCTGTTGTTGTTTTATTTACAGCTTCTACGGTTTCTTCTGTTGTGCGTTTAATAACAGGCAATGTACTTAACATATTCCCTCATCCTCATTTTTCTTTTTTATTCAAAATCCTTCGCCCTCGCGAATAACGTATTTTCCGTTTCCTCATACTGGTCCATACATTCCTTGGTAGCTCTGTATAAAGCCTCCATTTTCTCCTGTATGTTTTCCATTTCATGTTGAACCGCTATCAGTTCTTCCTTAATTTTTTCGCTGTCCTGCATATCTGCCGGAACTCTCCATTTCATGACAGCAACGGACCGCTGGCAGTTATCCAGTCTGCTAATCAGTAAAGGAAGCATATAATTGTCATTTCTTACTTCTTTGATGGATACACGAATATCAGCCATTTTATAACAGTCCTTCCCCGGCTTCCCTTGCCTCTAATTCTTTGTTGTATTTTCGTTCCAGTTCTTCCAGTTTTTCCAATGTCCTTCTCAAATGCAGCTCTATTTCTTCAATGCTTTTATTTATTTCCCGCATTTCCTCTCCCTGCCAGTGAGAATTCAAGTTCTGCTTATAAATTCTAAGCTTTCTTCTTATTTCATAAACAGACTCTTTATGTAATATAATTTCCTTCTTTTGTTCCAGAATAATTTCTGCACTTGTAATATTTTCCATACTCTTTTTTCCTATGGAAACAAAAGCCGGTGCCCATTTGGGCACTCAGCTTCTGTTTATTTAGTTTTATAAAGGATTGAATTCTGTCGTGTAGTCGTCCTGCACTACTACGGTAATGTAGGCATGGTACAAACCGTCCGCCGTACTGATTTTAATATTGGCAGCTCCGGGAGTAAGTCCGGTAATGGTACCGTTTCCATTCGGCTGGCATATTCCCTGATTATCTACTACTTCGTATACAAACGTATCCGTTGACTGTCCCTGCGGAACTTCCTTGAAGCCAATTTTCAAAGTTTCATCCTTTGTCAGGAACATCATGCTGCTTTCCAGTTTGATGGTTGCAAAATCAATCGGCTGGAATTCAAATTTTTCTTCTTCATCAAACGGTTCCCCATTCTCGTCAACAACAGGTGCCTTTACTTCTTCCTCTTTGCCTCTTGTACATTCATCAACTTCCACAAAATCTTCAAAATGCCAATCCCATTCAAAGTTACTGTGAGTAGCATCCCAGACAACAGCTGATGCCTTTGCCTTATTCTTGAAGACCTTGGTAGCCAGACAACTGTCTTCGTTAACAGCCCATCTGAGAGGAACATACAGATGAATATCTACACATGTGGGAAGTTTACCCAATAGATCCGCATCCACCTTTGCAATGGCAACAAGTCCTGACGTTACCTTAGCATTAACAATTTCCTCATGTAACACCTTAAGAGAAAGCTTTGCACACGGCTCAGCGGATAAGGTAACCTCTGCATGAAAATCCAGTGCTACATTCTGATTTTCAATTTTACTTTGAAGTCCTTTTCCATTCTGGTATCCGGCGCTTGCCACTACATGCGAAGAATAATCAAGGGTAGCCTCTCCTTCTGCTCCCAGATTAAGTACCAGGTTAAGTTCGGCTGATACGACACCGTAAAGAGATACTTTTACACTTCCGAGAGGAATAGTATTGCCCACATGTTCCTGTTTCATTTCCCCGTGAATATAAGTATCGTAATTAACATTCAGTTCAGCCTTTTTCAGCTTAAAGAGCGAATAATCTATGTCTGCAGATGCCTTTATGTTTTTAATTCCGACATCCACTTTCCAGTTTTTCTCCGGATCGGATACTGTAAAAGACGAACCGTTAGTGGTAACTTGTACTTTTGTGTCATATATAGAGTAATCACTCTGTAAATGGCTGTCTTTGATTAAACTCTCTATTCTTCCCTGCTGGCTTGCATTGTACAATGCCACATTTACAGGAAGTACCTGCGGCTCAACCGGTCTTGCGGAAGAAAAGTCTACATCCGAATCAAACGTTCCCCGAATACGAAGAGATTCATATACATCATCGATACCCGCCTGTGTATATCTCAGCAAATTCTCTTCAACCGACTCAACTTTAACAGCTTCTATGTCCCCGTTTTCCGTATTTGTATATACGAGTACCTGTCCGGCTTCAAATGTCTTATCTCCAACGATATAGGCGGATTCTCCGTCACCTCGTAAAAGAATATCCTTTTCCGAAACCTCAACTACCCCTTCCTGATATGACATTTCTTTAATTTCAGGGAACTCCAGGTTATTTTCGAAATCCGATGCATAGTTTAATACCTGAACTGCTTCCTCTTCCGTAATGCTCTCGCTCAGGTCCGCAATATCAACAGCTGCAATATTATTCAAATAAAAATCAGTTAAGGAATCCTCTTCGCTGATTTCATATCCTGCCTCATTAAGGTCATCCAGACCAATCGCTCTTACCGACGTATTAAGTGCATACTCCCAACTGACAGCATTTGCGGGATTGAATTTATCCGTTTCCGTTATAACTCCCCATTCGGCACATGCCTGTACTTCCTGATAGTAGTCCTGCTGTTCGGAAACATCAGAAAACAAAGGTGTCTCACCATCTGCCGTCATATATCCAAACTTCACACCCAGATCCTTAATCCAATCTGCCTTACTGTAGTTATTACTCTGTGTGCCTGTCTCTGCCCCCTCATTCGGCTCTGCCTGCACAGGCTGCTGTTTATTTCCGCAGCCTGTCAGACAAAGTACGGACAGGAGACCTAAGCCCAGCAAAAAATTCTTTTTGTTGTTCTTTTTCATCTGCTCCTCCGTTCCCGTATAAGCAACCTGCTTATACGAAATCCTGTGCTCTCATATCCAGACCTGCTTCCATTGTCTTAAACTGCTCTGCTGCACTGTTCAGGAACTTGGAATATTTGTCTACTACTTCGTAATACTGCTGGAAAGTACCTTCCATATTGGTAATCTTGGAACGAATGGTTACTGCAGAGTTACTTTCCCAGTCACCGGAAAGGCTGTTAATCTTATTCTGGATATTATGCAAATCATCCATTAACGTGTTGTTTTTGGTTTTAATAGTATTTGCCCAGCTTTCAAAGGCTCCATAATTTATAACTTTCTTTTCTTCTGCTGCCATAATTGTTTTCCTCTCTTTCTCCGATTAATTCTGTAATCCTTTAATGGTGTTAATCATGTTTCCCTGCATGGTGTCGTACTTGTTTGCCGCTTCTCTTAAGAAATCTGCATACTCTCCCATCAGATCTCTCATCTTCTGGAAGTCATCACGGAAACCTTCTACCTGGTTTCTGAATGCGGTGGCATCCTCACCCTGCCAGTCACTGGTGGTCAGTGTATTGACATCATTGAGAAGTGCCTCATAATGGCTCATGTAATCTGCTGCCATTTCATCTACTTCACTTGCTTTGTTGGTAAGTGTCTGTGTGTTTACTGTAATACTGTTCATACTTTTTTCTCCTTTTCTTTTTTTATATCAGCAGAAGCCGGCTGCCGTTTCCGATACCGGTTTCTGCAATTAACAAATTTCCGTCCAGGATTTTTCCTGTTTCTGCATCACATAATGTTGTATTCTCATCCGGGATAAACGCAACATCCCACATCTTGGAAAACAATGCCGTCATCTGCGCGGTTATCTGGCTGACAAAAGCATCCGTGGAAATACGGACATCATAGGATTTTTTTATCTGCGGAAGATAAACTTTAACAACTATTTTGGACATTTATTCTTCCTCCTTGCAAAAATGAGTCAGTACAAGTTTCAGTTGTGCGGGAATACCCTGTCGTACGATATAACCGGCACTGCCGTCCACACCGTTTTTATAACCGGCATTTTTATACTGGTTATCCACCGGAAGAATATACTGTCCGGCCAGATTGTTGCCAATATAAATTCCGTTTCCTCTGCACTGTTCTTTTCTCCAGCCGGACACGTAAGATCTTCCTGCATCCTGCTCCGTATCGGCTACCACTGCCGCAATATGATAAGTTTCTTTCAGATGCAGAAGCATGTTGGCAAGCTTGCTCTTACCATCCTCCGATAATCCTTCCTTCAGCTTTTCGTGGGAAGTAATAACTACCATCAAAGGCGTGAATTCCTTTCTTTCTTCCCCCATCTCTTCCGCTTCTTTGCAAGTCTTGTGTCTTGACACGGTAATATCGTAAATTTCATCCAGTGCCTTTTCAAAGTTCTCGCTTACTAACCGGTATTCTTTATGTTCGTCCGCATAAAAAGCATTTTCCATATCGAATACCACGGTCTGTAAATGACACTTTTCAGATGCAATTTCCGCAATGCCCTGCAAATAAGGCGCTATATGTGCGGCATCCTTTGCTACCACCTGTAAAATGCTGTTTTGCAGGAAATTATATTTTTCTTCATTCAGCCTGTCCAAACGCAGTCCTACCGGAAAGGCATTTACAGAATATTTCGGTTCTTCCAGTTTAGAAACATCAAACTTCTCCTTGCTGGTCGGTATCTTCTTTGCAAATTCGCCGTCATAGGTGTCGCGAAGGTTTCTGCAGAAGGAATACATATCCGGGACAACCGTTTCCGGATTTGCCGAAGGATACGCAATCTGGAATTCAAAAACATTTCCTTTTCTGAAAATTCCCCTTCCTTTTACCGCAATGGGGAATACCCCTCCGGTATTGCCTAATACATTGTAGTAATCCGACTTATCATTCAGCTGCATAACAAAGGTTTGTGTGAAGTTCTGTGAAAGCTTATAACGGATTGCACTGGTACTGTTTGCCGTTATGACAAAATAAATGCCGTACTTAGTACATTCTCTTGTGAGGGAATTCAGTTTTTCCTCATAATTTTCATAACTTTCCACAAAATTAGCGTAGTTGTTAATGATAACAAGAATATTTGCCTTTTTCTCTTCCGCCGTATTGTTATAAGCCACAAAATCACCGGCCGCTTCGCTCAGAAGTTTCTTTCGTTCTTCCATTTCCTGTCCCAGATATAAGAACAGACCATTCAGTTTGTCTTCTTCGCCATTCAGAATTACTTCACCGGTCTGCGGTGCCTTTTCAAAACATTTAAGTGCTTCTGCTCCGAAATCACAAATATAAGTGTGCAGTTCACTGCCATCGTGCGCCCGGTATAAGGAGTAAAGCATGGTCGTAAGGAAAGTATTTTTTCCGCTTCCCGCATTACCGTATATGAGAACATTTCCTTTTTCCGTAAACGGCACAGTCAGAATATCCTGTCTCTGGTTATAAGGATCATCCAGTTCACCAACAACCGGATTCAGTACAAATCCGCTGTCTTTCCGATATTGATACTTTTGAATAAGCATGTTGCAATCAATAATTTCCGGCAGAGGAGGCAGCCACAGAGGACTGGCACTCGCCTTTTCTTCTTTTGCTATCTGGCTGATATAACGTAATACCTCGACAATCTGCTTTGCATATTTTTTGCCTTTGGCATTGCCCTGATTGGGTTTTACCTTTTCTACCACTTTTCCCAGATGATTCAGCATTTCAATGCTTTCATTCTGGTGAAGGCCTTCATTTTCTCCTGTATACGGTGCACCGCACCATGCAGACTGGCCCATTTCAAACAATTCGTTATAACCGACCTGCAAGTAAAAACGTCCTGTTTCCGTAATTTCTGCTGCATCCGGTCGCTTCAGCATATCGTTACTGTCTGCTCTGTCCTGTACCTTCAGACAGACCTTAAACTTAGAATTCGCCCAAATCTGTTCGTTTACCACGCCGCTTGGTTTCTGTGTTGCCAGTATCAGATGCACACCGAGACTTCGACCGATACGTGCTGTACTGATTAACTGCTCCATAAACTCCGGCTGCTGTGATTTTAATTCCGCAAACTCATCTGAAATGATGAGCAGGTGCGGCATAGCTTCCGATACAATACCATCCCTGTAAAGTTTCTGGTATTTGTAAATATCCATGGTTCCTTCATTGACCTTGGCTCTTGCCACATTGAATATAGCCTGTCTTCTCCGCAACTCACTCTGAATGGAAACAAGGGAACGTACAATGGAAGCACCATCCAGGTTTGTAATGGTTCCTGCCAGATGCGGCAGACGGTATTCTTCATTATCAAAGGCACCTGCCAATCCGCCGCCTTTATAATCGATAAGAATGAATGCCACCTCATCCGGATGGTAATTAACAGCCAGGGAAAGAATTAATGTAATAATAAATTCTGACTTTCCGGAACCTGTCATACCGGCTACCAGTCCGTGCGGTCCATGTACCTTTTCGTGTAAATCAAGATAGAAAGTTCCTCCTGCCGTATCCACACCAACAGGTGTCTTCAGTGTCATAACGGGATTGTTTTCCTTCCACCTGCTTAAAACATTCAGATGTTCAAATTTATCGACTCCAAACATCTGTAAAAAAGTCAGCATGTCCGGCAGTTCGTATCTGCCTCTGTTAAGGTCCAGCACATTTCCCGCAATTCTTAAGCCTACGGCATTTGCCTTTTCTCTCATAATCTGGTCAGCCACAAAGGAAATACCGTTGTTCAGCTTTCCTGCCTTATCTACCAGACGACATTCCTGTTCAAAATACTGTACGATACAGTCACATTCGCCGGGTAAATCCTGCAGTCTTTCATAAAAAGTGATGATATGAAATCCGGTGTCCCCTACCTGTTTCATAATATCCGCAAGTGCACCGCATCTTTCTTCCAGAACTTTATTGGTGCATATCACCACGTACTGATACTTGTGTTGCTCTTTTTCTTCCAGCTGTTCCGCAAATATTTTGCTTAAAAGCACGGATAATTCCCGGGTATCCTCGGCGTTTGTCGCCAAATAACGGTTTTTCTGTTCATCGTCCCAGATATGCGGCAGATAGGGAATATAAGAAAATTCTTTTAAATCTTTTTCATCCCCGATGAACATAATTTTCACTTCATCATATCCATAATAGGAAGCAAGCTGCAGCAGCACATTGTGAAGCATTCCGTAAGCTCTGCTTTTTTCTCCTACCACTCCGCAGATCCGGTATTCCATAAAATCCAGACAGATAGGCACATTCTCCAGAACCCTTTCTTCCTGCTGTAGCCTTTCCAACTGAATTCGCATTTCATCATCTTCAATGCTGAACCGGTTTTCCGGAAAATCAATTTCAGCATTCAGCGGCTTCTGTCCGATACCCAGCCTTATCTTTAAGAAATCCGGATGCTCTGACGTAACATCCCACAACTGTCCGTCCCAGAACATTTCTTTACCGACTCTCTCCAGTACAAACGGGAACTTTTCTTTTAAGGATTCGCTTTGTAAATATATATTTTTATCAATTTCTCCCCGGATAATAGCCAGGTACTTTCCATATTTCTCTCTGCGCAGAAGTTCATTCTGGTGCTTCATTTTTTTATCTCTTTTTTTCATCAAAAAAGGAAAAAGCACCATACCGCAAAGCATGGATACCGACATCAGCATCGTCGGAAGGCTTTGTGTAATATTCCCATTATTCTGAATCGCCGTAGTCGTGGAAACAATACCGGAAGCAAAAGATGCTACACCCATCATCAAAGATGGCGCCAGTGTTAAAATAATCGGTGTCTGGTCTTCTTTTTCTTTTGCCGGCGGAGCTTCCACCTTCATAACAAAAGTTGAATCTTCTTTATAAAAATGGGGAATTCTGCAATAAAAATCCGTTTCTGCCGTTTCCGGCTCCCTTGCAAGATATTCCGGTTTTTCATAGGGTACCAGTTTTCTGGTGTGAATTCTTACAGAGTCATCCGGATTGTTTATGGACAGGAAATCATTACCGACAATAATTTTGCATCCCAGAATAAATACCTGGTCTCCGGCGCTCAGAGCCTTTCCGCCCTCCACTTTTTTACAGTTTACATAGGTTCCGTTAGTACTGTTGTAATCCTGTAAAATCCAGTTTCCGTTCTGCCATTCCAATGACGCATGTTTTGCGGTTACATAATTATTCCTGATTTCTATTTCATTGGTTTCTTCGGAACCAATGGATAATTTGCAATCCGAATCGACGATATACTTCTGAAACCGGCATCTGTCTTCTGTAAACGGTTCGGTAAGAAGATAACCTTCTTTCACCTGTTCCGCTATTACCCTGACCGGATAAATATTTCCCTCCTGCAGGGTAACTTCTTTTACTTTTTCTCCCGTTTTTGCCTCGAAAAGCTGCAGATGCTTACCGGCTCTAATAATCCACTCATTTTCATAAGCTTCTATTCCCAAAAAAGATTCCGAAAAAGTTCCTGCGTCTTCATCACTGATAAAGTATTGACCTCTCACTTTTTCCGGCAATCGGACTGTATACAATTTATCCTGAAATAATAACGTTACCAGCATATATATCCCCTTATCCTCATAAGTATTTAATCTTTTCCTTTACCTCTTCATATCTGCCTCTGGCAATCGGCAAAATTCTTTTATTGCTGAGTTCAATTTCGCCCGGCAGCAGGTTTTGAATACGATCCAGATTAACGATGTAGCTGCGATGACACTGGTAAAAATTATCCGGCAGCATGCGCATCATCTCTTCCATTGTCATGTTGACTTCCCGGAGTAATCCGGTGGTATAGATATACAATTTTCTGCCTTGACTTTCTATGTAATAAATCGAATGCACCGGTATACGGTAGGTGCATCCCTTAAATGTCAATGTCAGAACTTTTCCTTCTTCCTGCTTTAAGTCCTCCGCAATCCTCTCGATAGACTGCTGTACAGCTTCCTTTCGTATCGGCTTTGTCAGTAAAAATACCGGCCTTGCCATGAAGAAATCCTCTGTTCTCCGGTTTCCTTTTGTCAGGAACACTACTTTCAGTTCCGGAAACAGCCGTTGTATATCGCCTGCCGCTTCTATTCCGTTTTCTTTTGCCACCTGCTCATCCATATACAGAATGTCCAATTCACCTCGTATTTCATCACAGATATATGTGACAAAACCAAATATGGTGGAGAAACATCTTACGGTGCAATTTTTTATATTCGTTACATCTTCGTAGATGCTTTTCATACAATCTGCATCATCTGTACAAACTGCAACTCTCATTCCTCATACTCCAGTTATACCAGTTCTGTTTGTGTTAATGTGCCGCATGCGCTGAATTGCTTTTTAACTGTCATGAACAGTTTTAATCCTGTTTTGTATAGTCATCCCAGCTAAACTGTGCACTGCAAATAGGAAAAAGCATAAGCTTTGTATCACCTAACATAATCACGTCATATGCCTTCATTTTCATGGGTGCCAAAACTACTTCCTCATTGAAATAGCAAAGTCCCGAGCTTTCTCCCGGCTTTATGTAAAACTCTCTCTTATAGGGTTCATACATGATATACGCCTGCTTTTCGCGGGACACCTTGGTATCCATAACCACAACATCCATGGACTGTGAACGACCTATGGTGTTATTTCCTGATTTTAAAGGAAATCCTGTTCCGAAATCTTCTCCCGCAATACACATAAGGTATCCTACCGGTGGCTCTGTTGCATGACCCGTTGAGAAAAAACCGATTGTTTTTCCGTCATCGGAAGGAGCCGTTTTAGGCGGTTCCGATACTTTGGAAAAAGCCGAACTCAGTACCGATGGCTGGGGAACCGGTTTGGGTTCCGGTTTTATTACAGGCACTGCTTCCCTTTCCGGTTCCTGCCTAATCTCCGGTTTTTCATTTACTTCCCTGTTTTCTTCTGCCGGTAAATTCTGCTGCATAGAATGTCTCTCCGAGATTTCCCGTGAGGACACCTTTCCGCTTACAATTTCTTCCGCTTCCTTTTCCGAGTACATCGCTGTTTTGTTTTCCACTACCGGTGCCGGTTCCGGTACCTTTTTTTCTTTTTTATGGAAGAAGCCTTTTTTCTCCTTCTTTTCTTCCTTTTCCTCTTTTTCTGCTCCATGCGCCACTGCAAAATGATCCGGTTCTATAGGTGCCGCTCCTTCCGCACAATGGGGACAGGATGAATACTTGTCTCCGTCATAAAAATGTCCTTTGATACAAATTACTCTGTTCATATTCCCTCTCCAATCCTCTGTAAAATAATCCAGGTTGCATTGTCCTGATTTCTAACATTTTTACTGTTTACAGTCTTCTCCAACCGCATACATAACTTTTCTGTTGTCTCCGGAAGCTGTAAAATGTTCTTTATTTCCTGTTGGGAAACGCTTCTGTATAAACCATCTGTACAAAGAAGAATTTTATCTCCTTTTTCCACCAGAAACGGGCTGTAATTGCCGTCAAACAGCTCCGCCATCCCCATTCCCAGATAGCTGATTAGCTGCTCACCCTTTAATACTTCTGACTTATATTCCTCTTCACTAATCTGTTTTTCCTCGCGCAAAGCATTCAGCTTCATAGCATAATTGTGCTCTCTGGTTACACAATACATTTCCTGTTTTCTGTAATAAAACAATTTGCTGTCACCCACCGAAAACCAATACAGATAATTGTCAAACAAAAGTACAGACACAATAGTGGTGCCAGCTCCCATCCGGGAGCCGTCCGGATTCTTAAGTCCGTAAATTTCATCATCCAGCTTTTCTAATTCCATCCGGAAGAACTCATGCATATCAGCCTCAGGGCTTACATTTTCCATATCGTGAAGTAAAATCTCCGCTGCATGTCTGCTGGCAACACTTCCTCCCTTCAGTCCTCCCATTCCGTCGCATACAATGGCAATCGTCCTGTCCGGGAGCTGCCTGCTTACATAAAAATCCTGCTGCTGTTCTCTTTTTCCAAGCATGGATGCTGCCGATATGGAAATACCGTTGCGGATTTTCATTGTATACATAAATCACCTCATTCAATCCATACAGCTACCGCAGTAAAGTTATCCATGTTGTTTCCCTGTCCGTTTTTCTTTACAATCTCATTCATGGAATCCAGCCATTCCTGCACTGTTTTTGCTTTTTTCAGACATTTTTCCATCATTTTATCTTCAATGTACTCCCAATAGCCGTCCGTACACATCAGAAATGCCTGTCTGGGTTCCGTCTTTACCGGTTCTTCAATCACATACTGCGGTCTCGTCCATTCAATTCCCATGACCTTAAGCAGTCGGTTTCTGTCTACATGATGCCGAATATCTTTTTCCTTGATTTCTCCCATGGTTACCATCATCTGCGGTACACTGTGGTCTTTTGTACGGGATACTATTTTATGTTTTTTGAAATGATAAGTTCGTGTATCTCCCACATGCCCCCAGCGAATAAGTTCATTATCCAACGTGATAATGTTCATGGTGGTTTTCATGGCATCTTCTGCATGTTCTTCCTTTTGTTTTTCCAGAAGTTTATCCTGTGCCAGATCAAACATGCCGTAAATATCCTCTGTCGTAGGACTCTCTTCAAAAAACTGTGCTGCGGTTTCACATACCAGCCGGGAAGCCACTTCTCCTTTTCCATGGCCTCCCAGACCGTCTGCCAGCAGAAAACAGTAGCCCTTTTCACTTTCTTTTATCAGGAAAAAATCTTCATTATAGTCCCGGTCACCCGGAAATGTATTACCTGCATATGTAATCTTCATTGCCTCTGTTTCCTTCCGTTTTTCTTTCTGTCCCTACTGTTTTAATTTGTATCTGTACATGGTTCTTGCCTGTACTTCTCTGGAATCTGATTTTTCTATCTTCTCGTCACGCCACCCTGACCAGTCACCCCACTGATAGAAGTAGTAGGTATATACATCCTTCTTATCGCGGTATTTATAAATGGTCTGTGTCTTAACTTTCTTGGTAGAAGTTTCCGTAATAGGGGTATCACTCCACGCGGTATAGTCTGTCCAGCGCTCATATGTATACCAGTTGTAAGCGATTTTGTCCTGATAACGATAAGCTGTCGTAGTTTCTACCTTCTTTTCATCTGAATTACTCTGCGCATTCGGTGACCAATCGCTAAATGCACCATAGTCTGACCATTTCCAGAAATAATATGTGTAATATCCATTTCTGACGCGATATACATCATATGCTGGAGTATCTGTTACGGTTTTGTATATCGTTTGTTCGTCATAATAGTAGGCACCGTTTTTAGCATACCAATAAGCCATTATCCATGATCCACCACTTAATTGTCTCCATTCGCCAGTTAATTTTGAGGTTGATGTAATTTCTTCGTAATTTTTTCCTGCCGAGCTATCCGGTCCTCCGTAACCGTAATTTTTATTGCCCCAATACCTACTATATTTATAATAATCAACCGCCTGATGTGTTACCGCCGGTACAGTTCTCACATATTCCCACTGATAGGTATCCGATGTATTGCCATGTGTGGTAGTTTCTGTCCAATCACTCCAGGAAGTAACCTTTTGGTCATATAATGTCCAACCAGCCATGGAGGAGCTTGCTGACTCTGTATACTGTTTGCTTCGTGTCGCATATCTGTACCAGGTTGCCGTTTCTACCTTTCGGGTTGCGCTTTCACTTGCCGCATTTAATGACCACTCACTCCAGTTTCCGTATTCGTCACGGTATTTGGTTTCTGTTTTAATCTGTTTCCACCCATCCATGGATGCCTGTTCGGAGCTCGTTGTCTGATAATCGGAAGAAGCATACTGCGTCTTATTCTCTATTTCTCTGGCAGATTTTTCTTCCGGCTTCTGTGTACTCCACTCACTCCAGTCACCAAATTCTCCTTTGGTAATAACAGTATCGTAGTAAGTCCAACCGGGTAAACTTGACTCCGAAGAGGTAGTTGTGGATTTATCCCGGAAGCTGTACTGTGTTTTGGTTGCAATTTCATACTGGTCCTTATTTACACCGGCAGGTAATTCCACCATCCAGTCAGACCACTGTGCCATCACCTTATTGATTTCATCATCACCAAGGCTTACAACAAGAGAAACCTTTTCCCCGTTTTTCACCTTTGTGTAAGGTTCTATGCTCTGGCTGATAACCTTGCCCTGTGCGACCTTGCTGCTCTTCTCATAGGAAACCTTTACTGTAAGTCCAAGGGCTTCCAGCTGGGCAACTGCTTCCACCTCATCCTTATACTGTACATCCGGCATATACACTTCGATTTCTTCTTCAACGGTAATAACCTCAATGGTATCACCCTGATGTGCTTCGGAACCACCCTTTGGTGTCTGTTCCAAAATACATCCTGCCTTCATCTGTCCTTTTTTGCTTCCGGTTTTCACAATATACAGACCGCATTTTTTAGCAGCAGCCTGTGCTTCTTTCAAGGTCATTCCTGTAAAATCCGGTACCTCTACTACCTGGTTCTTGTCAAGATAGGAATCGTATCCCTTGGAAACCGTCAGTACAACCTGGGCTCCTCTGTAAGTTTCTTCTCCGGCTGCAATGCTCTGTTCCAGAACGGCTCCGGGGTCTAAATCACCATAATCCTCCACAATATCTACTGCCAGTCCCAATGCTGTCAGAATTTTAATAGCTTCATCCTTGTTGTAGCCATACACATCCACCATGAAAATATGTTCCAGACCACCGCTGACTACAACCTCCACAACACCGTTTACATCCACAATTTTTCCCCTGTTAATGCTCTGTGTCAGTACCATGTCCTGCGGAATATATTCGGAATATTGTTTGTCCACTATCTGGAAATACAACTCAGCATCCTTTAAGGTTGTCTGTGCATAATCCACTTCTTCGTTTACGACATTGGGCACTCTCGTTTTACCGTCCGGTATCAAAAACTCCGGTATTTCAATACGTGAAAAGCTGATAACGCCGGTAATAAGCAGTACCGCAAAAGTTGCCACGGCAACGGATGCTCCTGAAACCGTTAATTTTGCCCATAACGGCCATTTTCCTACATCTGCTTTCTTCAGATGTACTGTCTTTAATTTGACATTCTCATCGTGATACAGTTCTTTTTCAAATGCCTCAATATCCTGTGTTCGGTCTTCAATCTTGATATTAAGAGCATTCATGATGGCATTTTCGGTATTCTTCGGAATATCAATGCCCAGTTTGGACGGCTTTTTTAACTCTTCCTTTTCAATACGCTCCATGGCATCTTCCGGTGTAATTCCGGTAATCATCTTATAGAGTGTTGCAGAAAGAGAATATACATCCGTCCAGGGACCCTGATCTCCGCGGCTTCTATACTGTTCCACAGGTGCATATCCCTGCTTGATAATGACAGAAAGGCTCTTGCTGTGGGATGTTGTTGCAAATCGTGATGCACCAAAATCCAAAAGTTTTACTCTGCCGTCATTAGTAAGGAAAATATTATCCGGTGCAATATCTCTGTGAATAATGCCCAATGCATGCACTTCCTTTAAGGCTGTAATGATTGGATGCAGAATTTCTTTTGCCTCTTCCACCGAAATTTTTTCAGTTTCCTCCAGATAGGTTTTTAAGGTCTTTCCCTCCAGATATTCCATAACAATATATGCTGTGCTGTTTTCCTGAAAGCTGTTATATATCTGCACAACACCGTTTGCGGATTGTAATTTTGCAAGAGTTTTTGCTTCATCCAAAAACTTTGTCAGTCCGCTGTTGAACTGTTCTGTCCGTTCTCCCGCGTAGGTCGTTACTTCTGTCTGTCCCGGAATTCTGGTGGAAAATTCGCTGGGCAGGTATTCCTTAATGGCTACTTTTCGTTCCAGAACATTGTCATAGCCGATATAGGTTACACCAAAACCACCAAATCCCAGCACCTGTCCTACCGTATATCTTCCGGCAAGCAAGGTTCCCGGAACCATATGATAAGCTTCCTTGGGAGGTGTCCCTACCTCATATCCACAATAAGGACATACCTGATATTCATCTTTGTACTCTCTCATACAACCTAAACATCTATGCATTTTCGTTCTCCTTTGTTGTTAATTCTCCGTAAGGCTCTCATACCATTTATCCAGAGTGTATTGTCCTTCTCCTGCAAAAATCAGATTGTCAAATCCATTGGACAATTCCTCAAACTCGGTATTGACCCCTACATAGGCACCGTACACACTTTTATTGAGAGGCAGATAGGTTCCGTTTTGTACATAGCAGATATCTTGAGCCGTGTCTGTCAGCAAATACACCATAACCTGAATCGCCGCCGCTTTTTCCGCATCGGACGCATTTTTGTCTATGCTGTAGCAGTCCTTAAAACTTCCTACTACATTTTTTCCGGTCAGCAGTTCCATTTCGTAAATACCCGCCATGTTTTTTTGAACATCATTATAGAATGCGCTGTCTGATAAAATACAAGGATACTGGCTGTCTAAAAACTGCTTTTCCGCTTCTCCAAAGCTCCATCCGTCTTTTTTGACGCTGTCATTTAACCATGCATTTAAAGCATCGTTTTCCTTCCAGTTCTGCAGGGAAGTAATTGCTTCCGCACCACCGTATAAATTGTAGGCTGTCAGCACATTATCTGCTGTAAGCACGGCTGTTCCCTGTTGCAAAAGAGTCGGAACTTCTTCATTCTCATGAAGAACCGTGTTGTAATAGAGAACAGGAACATTAAATGCCATCGGCAGCTGTTTTTTACTCGGGAAATATGTCTTATACTGCTCATAAAAGTAATACTGACTTTTATCTACAAATGTAAAAACATCGGATACATCTCCCAGTTTGTCAAACTCACTGCTGTCAACATGTGAGCTTTCAAATAATGTAGGAAGATTGCCGTTTTCCATTGCCTCCTGTAGGCGTGTATCGTATTCCTCTCGTTCCATACATACCACATCCACATTTATCTGCGGATAATCTGTCACGAATTGCTCGATAGCTGCAACAAAAACACTTTGTTCTTCCGATACATCCGTAGTATCAGCCGGAACCCAGACGGTTATCTGTGCTTCGTCCAAAATAGCCGCCGCTGCTTTTTTCTGATTTAATACCCTAAAGCAGATAAATGCTCCAATCAAAACCACTACGCTTAATGCCGCTATAGAAATAAATCTTCTTTTTTTCCGGAAGGATAATTCTTTTCGGACATCTTTTACATTTGCATTGGAACTCAGGGCATCTAAAAATTCTGCCGTGGTCTGAAAACGCAGTTCCGGAAGCAGCGCCATTGCACGCAGAATTATATTGTTCAGATTATGTGTAATTTCCGGGCAAAACTTTTCCGGATCTGTAAGCTGGTCTTCTTCTACTCTGTTAACGGATTCTTCCGGCACATTACCGGTAATGGCTCGATACAGGGTAGCTCCCACCGCATAAATATCCGTCCACGGTCCCTGTTTGCTTTTGGTCTGATACTGCTCCGGCGGAGCAAAGCCGGGTTTTAAAATGACGGACCGCGTTCTTTCATCTTCTGTTGAAGAAAATCTTGCCGCACCAAAGTCAATCAGCTTAATGGCACCGTCATTACAGATAAAAATATTGTCCGGGCTGATGTCCCTATGCAGTATGCCGCTCTTATGTACCTCTTTCAGTGCTTCCAGAACAGCCTGCGTAACTTCCACCGCTTTTTCAACGGGTACTCTGCCACCCTGCTGCTTGATGTATTCCTTGTAATTCACACCATCCAGAAATTCCATGATGATGTATGCCGTATTATTTTCTTCAAAGAAGTCATACACGTTAATGATATTGGGATGTGTATTGAATTTCGCCATATTTCTGGCTTCTTCCAAAAAACGCACCATACCGTTGGCACATTCCTTAGCCCTGCTGCCGGAATAGATAATCACCTTTTTTTCTCCCGGCACACGGTTGACCAGTCCCGCCGGATAATATTCCTTAATAGCCACTACTTTAGCAAGCACAGTATCCCATGCCTTGTAAGTAATGCCGAATCCGCCGCTGCCGATGGAAACACCTATGATGTACCTGTCTGCAATCACTGTTCCGGGATGTAAAAAATACAATTCCTTAGGCGGCTCATCCTGTGTATGTCCGCAATACGGACACATATCATAGGCATCTTCATATTCTTTCATGCATGAATAACATCGTTTCATAGTTGAATTTCTCCCTACCCTCTTATTTCCGTAATTCTCTTTTTTACTTCTTTTGTTTTTTCATTATTGTCCGTATAGACTTTCACAAATACCGGACAGGCTTTATCCAGATACAGAAGCTCCCGCTTGACATTGTTTTCCAGGCGGTAGTACCGTGCAAGGTTGTACGCCGGTTCCGCCATGGCAATGTCGTTGCTGTCCTTTGCCAGCTCAAATGCTTCCTGCAGGCAGGTGTAAGCCCGGTTTCTTTTTCCCCAGTCTAAGTACATAACACCCAGATTATTCAGAATCCTGCCCCGTTCTCTGTCGTATCCGGCATAATTGTCCATATACTCCAACGCAAGCAGATGATTTTCTTCTGCCCTGTCAAACTGTTTTAGTTTGGTTTGTGCAATGGCTATTTCTTCACTCTCAAGAGCATAATTAATATGGTTCTTTCCGAAGTAATACCCCGCATATTCTCTTGCCATTTCCAAACAATTTAAGGCTTCCTGTATCCTGCTGACGGAGAGAAGGTAAACGCCCTTTTGGAAATTAAAGAACCAGGTATCCTGAACATTATCCTTCCTCATATAATGTGTCATATGCTCCATGCATTTTTCTGTTTCCGTCTGATTTTTCAAACCGCTGTACAGGGTCACCTGATTTCCCCATAGCTGGAATAATTCACGACCGTATCTGTCTTTGTCCTTTTCCGCCATTTCAATCGCTTTTTTGTTCCAATTCACAGCTTCATTTATCTGCATATTCAGACACGAAAAAGTCCCCAGCTGAACATAGCGTTCCACGCTCTCCGCCCCGGTCTTAGTTTCCTTCAGATACTTTTCTGCGGTCTGAAACTGCCCCTGCATCATCAGAGATAATGCTGTTAAATTTAACAGCTGCTCATAAACTTCCGCATCAATTGTCCGATGGCTTTTCTGCTTTCTCATTTCTTCCGCTAAAACACTGTCTTCCGCAGACATGCATTCCGAGCAGACCAGATAGCCCCTGATCCGCATATTGTCTGCCAGATTTTCTGCATTGCATACAGCATCTTTCAGTTTATGAACATGTTCCGGCGAAATAGCATAATTTTGTTTTATAACCTCTTCCGCCAATATGATTAACGAAATCCAGTTTCCGTTGTAAGCAAATGCCACTCTGTTAAATAAATCCGTAAGCAGTTCTGCACTGCTGATAAAATCCGGATCATAGGAATATATAAAATTCTGCCAGTTGGAATAGTCAAAAATTTTTCCGCACATCTGCGTCCATTTCTTCTCTATTTCCTTAAAAACACTCTGCAGCTCATTATAGGTAATGGGTGAATCCAGTATGCTCTCTGCAATAACCGGATGCATGGCTACACCGATTTCGTTTGCATCCAGCCACCCCTGCCTGCATAAATTGCGGATAAACGAATAAGCCTCCTTATCCATAAAGTAATCCATATAATTACACAGGAAAGATACCCGGTATCTTCGATAGGGCAGAGATGCCATAATTCTTAAAAAACTTCTCTGTTTAATTGTCAGTTGAAACTTGGAATATAGCTGCTTATATATATTCTGCAGCCCCAGTCTGCTATCTTTACCCGGTAATTTATCTACCTGATATTCTATTTTTCCCAGTAATTCCGACATGGATAAATTCATGGTACACGCAACATTTCCCAGCCATCTCACAGTCATGGTATGCCGGCACAGCGGATTGTCCAGAATTGTGTGCAGCTTTGAAATATCCTCATCGGAAAGCATTCTTGTATAGTTATCTCTGAATACCAGTTCACAGGACTGTTTATCCAGTTCTCTTAACGGATAGGTTTGAAAGCCTTCTATTTGGGAAAGCCTGGATGTGGCAAATACTACTGCAGGTACGTCCTTCAATGTCTGCAGATACACATCTTCTTCCGCATCTTTATTTATGTTATCTATTAAAATCAGCAGCTTGTGATTTGCTGCATATTTTTTCAATTCACCGATTGCCTCGGTAAAGCTGTCCTGAAATATATCCTGTTGCTGTTTCTTCGCCATTGCCCTGAGCAGGCTCTCTGCAAAATTGTTTTCATATTGAATGGCGCAGATAAATTCGACCTTCTGGTTTCTGACAGCATATTGCAAAAGCTGTCTGAGTAATTCTGTCTTTCCGATACCTCCGATTCCGCTTATCAGAAAGTGTCCTTCTTTATTGAGCATTTCCCGTAAATCGAAATACTCCTTTTCTCTTCCCCAGAAATGGTCTGTCTGCAATGCTTCACTGCAAATTTCACATTTCTTTGAGGATAAATACTTAATGGTGGTAGAGGACTGTTCCTCATGAAGCTTTTCCCACAATGCTTCTATGCTGTATTCCGTATTTTGGCGTAGTGTATGCATAGGTGCTTCGCCCATAGCATCTCCCGCCATGGCATGTATCGCCAGAAATGTCAGAAACCAGGCTGCTGTAAATTCTTTCTCCCTGTTTTCTCCCAATCTGGCTTTTTCTGTCTGTTTATAATTTTCACTGAAGAACTCCTCAATTTCCCGGTTCCATGCGTTGTCATTTTCTGCGAATTCCTGCAGTAATGCCTCCAGCTTTGTGACAAAAACCTTATACGAAAATTGATGGTTTACTAAAAAAATACGAAACTGTTCTATTTGCCTGAGAAGCACATCCTCCGTAATCCCGGCGGTAATTTCTGTCATATACTCTTCATATACATTTAATTGCCTGCTGCGGTTGCAGATTTCCGATGTATGTCTGTTTCTGCTCCCCGTTTCCTTCCATATTAGTCTGCCGTATTTTCCCCCGGTAAATTCAGTCAGCAAATTTTCCTTCCAAAATCTGATTAATGTGATGCCTTTCTTTTGTTC